>Ga0182019_10000220_pt1 | contig 28625 bp, 28 predicted proteins | sample 812E2MmetaG_FD_120483 | JGI IMG/M metagenome (GOLD analysis project Ga0182019, IMG submission 120483) | Permafrost microbial communities from Stordalen Mire, Sweden - 812E2M metaG | ecosystem: Environmental > Terrestrial > Soil > Wetlands > Permafrost | place: Sweden: Stordalen | collected...
AAATATTTAGTAAAAATAATCTGCCCGGCTAAAAGTAATCATAGATATTGGTTTGCCAATTTCAGATATAAACAAAAAATCCCCGGCACTGCGTGCCAGGGATTGGTTGAGGTCGGTGGCGGAAGGTAACTAATTACTTCTTTTTAATTAAAAATGGTTGTTTATTACTTATATATCTCATTTATATAGTAATACTTAACTTTTAATTTCAATAAATAAGTAAATTACTTGTCCCAAAGTGTAACTAATTACTTTTATTATCGTATAAATGAGTAATCATTTACTTATTTAACGATTAATTTATGGAAAAGAAAAACAACAAGCCATTTGACGTAAAATTATTGAATGAAAAAAATTATCAGCGACTTTATGTAACCCATGCCAGCTTCAAGGGCAGAATCAGAAAAAGACTCGGAGACAGACCTATTGAAGAATTAGAAACCATTGCATTTAATTTAAAATTTGAACTTGGTAAACATTTCTTATATGGAGAAATTTTTAAAGAAGAGGTTGAGTCTTACATTGATAGCTATGTGTCAATGAATGTCAAGTGCAATGCTTCCATCTTCGATTATAAAGATGATTTCCTTGAAAACAAATCAGAAAAGTTCAATAAGAAAACAAAATGTTCTCTTTCGAAGAGCACTCTTTCGGGTTACAGAACCGCATTGAAATATTTTGAAGAATATCTGACTAAGAAGAAAATTTCGCAACATCCATCACAGATTAATGAGACTGTTTTAAACAACTATTACGAATTTGTGCGTGGTGAACACAATTATAAGGTGAAGCTGCACACAAAAGTAAAAGGTTTTATAAAATATCTGGATGTAGAAAAACAATTACCAGTTGACCCCAGTTATAAAAAATCGGTATTTACCGAAGAGTATGATAATCAATGCCCAGAAGAGGATGATATTGCAATTCCTGAAGAAGATGTACGCAAATTGATTGAATTGAGAAGAAAGTTTCAACACGGTGAAGTACAGTTAAAAGGCTATGCCAAGTCAGACAAAATACCAGTGGAATTACAACTACGTCAATTTAATATGAAGGCTGATAATTTAAAAAAATGTCTGGACTGCCTGCTATTTATGATCAGCACTGGTATGTATTATGCTGATATAATGAAATCACAATTATTTATTTCTCCTAATGGGAATACTTTAAATGCACGGTACAGACGGGCAAAAAACGGAAGTCTATGCAGAGCGATTCCAATAAAAAATTATGACATTTTTATTGGCAAAGAAATTATAGAACAATATAAGATTAAAAGTGGCTCAAATTTCCCATTAAACTTGTCTCTGACGCACTTTGGTAAGCATCTGGACAGAATCAGTGCTCTCGCTGAATTGCCTTACAAATTAAACAATAAAATGGCAAGGAAGACATTTGCATCAGTGCTATACTTTAACAAACAATTGCCCATACATTATTTACAGATTCTCTTAGGGCACAAAGATGTTAAGGATACTGCCCACTACCTTAGAATAACAGACGATGATGTTGCTAATGAAATAATGAAGTGGATATAAGTTTGAACAATCATTACTGACCAGATTTATTCAATTTTGACTATCAGGTTAGTTTATAAAATATTTTAAATTTTTATATATAAATTTTATCAGTCCGACTTTCCCAGAGTAAAAAATGTTTTTCAGAAATTTTTTCTCTTTAAAGATTTATTGGTGTAGCACCCACACCCTGAATTGGCACTGGGGGGAGGGGGGGTATGAGAGGGTTGGATACCCCCCCTATCTGATTGTATTTATTGTAGTATTTATAGTAAAGAATGTACAATTATATGCCACTACAGGAATATTTCCCCTACGATTCCGCAATTTATTTGCTTAATGGTCTTTTCTATACAATTGGAATAAATTCATTCTTTGTGAATTCAAAATGCATACTGACAAAAGGAAAGAAATTAACTAATGGCTATAGTTATGTAATTGCCTCAACGTCAAACGAGAAGTCTGAAGAGATTGTACATAAGGTAACGTTATTGGACGTTCTTTTTTATGAAGGAGTCGTTTATTTATTTGTGTTGGATTTGGAGAGCAATAAACATTACATCCTCAATTTGCCGATTAAATGTCCAGATAAGATATGTGAATGGTTATTGTATGATTGGGATGATCTCAATAAGAAGAGTGATTACAAAGCTATCAAGAGCTTTTGTAGCCAGTGTCCCGATAACAAGAACAAACATGATGCACAAAGAAGAGGTAAGAATACCAATGATGACCTACTGGATTTTGATTATTGATATAATGAATTTGACGAATATTTCGTCATTATAATATTCATAATGAGGTTATAACTATTTTTACCAAAATGATTTATCTATGGGTAAAGCAAAGAAACAAAGATTAGAATTCACTGAAATTTTTACAGCGAAAGCATGTCCGTCACGGGTTTTTTGGGGTATTATAACACGTAGAGAGGATGAAGATGGAAACCCTGTAGTGTTCAGTAGGATCTTAATGGATGACGGCTTATTGTGTGCCAGTGCTCAGAACCAAAAAATTCTGAGTGAAAATCTCAATTTATTAGCAAAACTGGTCTGTTTTACTCCATTGCATGAAGATCATGGTGTTGTTGAAGAAATTTTCGGGACAGACTTCTTTTTAAATTAAATATAAATATAAAATATTTAGGGTGTCTTTAAGTCAGTTGTTACTACTTTTTTATCTGTTTCTTCATAATCAAAATATGCTAAGGATATATCTTTGAACCAACTATTTGAATTATCATCTTTTATTTTTCTAACCCCAATCATAAGTATATTCAGTGGAGCAATTGGGTGAATATCCTTACTTGCTAATATATTTAGTACCTGACTATCATCCTCAAACACTAAGCCATTCATACAGTCCAAAATACTTTTTGTCAGATTATCAATGTCCACTAAATTAAGACGCTTTTCATCCATTGATATATGCAGAATTGCTTCAACCTTTTGAGGAATTTTAATAGGGAAATTACTATCCCCTTTGACAGTTTTTAAAATAGCTATCTTAAGTTCTTCTTCAAATTTCTTATGACCAGCTTCACTTTCTTTTTTTAAATAAAGATTTTCATCTTCAACTTTTTTAAATTCATCACCTACTTTAATATACAATTCTTTGCCGATAATAGGTTTAAATTTATCTTGTTTTGTCGGAATCTCTCCTCCACCAAAGAATCCATAAAAGAAATCCAACTCATTATGTTTTTTTAAAATTGCTTTCATATATTACAATTATATCATTCAAAGTTAAAACACTTTCATAATCTTATTGATTCTAACTCAATAAAGGCATTATTTTTTATTTATTCACACCTTTCAACAGTCAGAATTATTTTAAATATGAATACACTACCAAAAGTCAACGCTTTTCACGAAACGCATTGAAATAAATAAATCAAATAGTCAAATACCCAAATTAATAATTCATCAAACAACGGACAGAATAACCATTTTTCTTTTTGCCAAAAGAATTAACCATACTGCTCCCACTGTATATAGTATACCATACTGTTGAATAATCTATGTCAGCTTCTATATTCGACCACCAATAACTTAACAATCCAAGATTGTCAAAAGTGATGCCATTGAAACTACGGTAACCACTCGGAAGGGCATTGAAACCACTTTCATTAGTTGCACCTGTATTGGGATAACTCCAATGGTCAATACCAGTTTCTTTCAACTTTCCTCCAGCAATATATTCACCTCCCAAATTAGTTCTTAGTGTAATCCATTCCGCATCTGATGGAACATGCCAACCCATAGGACATACATTTTTATTGCCATTGCTTATTGCATCTACTGTGTACCAGTTATATAATGCACCGTAGGTAGCCTTATTCGATATATCATTGTTATACCAGCAATAAGAAGGTGTAATTAATGCAGCCCAAGCAGTATTGTCAGTTACATTTGGTACAGTTGTACCATCATTGTATTTTGTGGTTTTCAGATTTTCAGCCATCCATATTTGTCCGCCAATTACAATAACATTATAGGTATTCCCTTCAACGTCATTCACTGTTGTTGGAATAGTAGAAAATGTCAAATCATTACCATAAACTATTCCAAGTGAATTTACTGCTTTTACTCTGTAATGGTAAGTCGTCCCGATTGATAAGCCAAAGATTGATACGCTTACATTAGTATTCACATTCCCACTAACTGGACTTTGAGTTGCCGTAGTAGTAGTACCGTATCCTGTGGTTAAACCATATTCAAAAGATACTGTAGACCCAAGATAATTGGCATTTACGACACCATTTAAGATAGCAGATGTTGTTGTAATAGTTGTAGGTGCAAGAGTCACAACTGATGGAATATTACCTAATGTTATAAATGTAATATCATTGCTATAAGCTGTCCCAAGAGAGTTAACTGCTTTTATTCTGTAATGATATGTAGTACCTGCAATTAATCCTGAAATATCAGCACTTAAATTAGTGCTTGCATTCCCTGTTACAGGACTTTGGATGGCTGACACAGTACTACCATAACTTGGACTTATTCCGTATTCAAATGTTACAACAGTGGTCAAATAGTTAGCATTTATAGAACCATTCAATGTAGCAATCGTTACATTAGTATTAGTTGCTGGGAGAGCATTAACTGTCGGAACTTGACCTAAGGTCTTAAATGTGATATCATCGCTATAAGTTGTTCCAAGAGAATTTACCGCTTTTAATCTGAAATGATAGATTGTTCCTGCTAATAATGATGTAATATTTGAACTTACAGTGGTATTCGTATTCCCTGTCACAGGACTTTGAGTAGGAGTTATTGCAATGCCATAACTTGTGGTTAATCCGTACTCAAAGGTTACCTCTGTTGATAAATAATTAGCATTTACAGAGCCAATCAATGTCGCACTGGTTGTATTTATATTTGTCGGAGTTGCAACAGTGGGAACAGGTGATTGACCTAATGTTGTGAATGACACAGCCATCCCGTATGCTGTTCCTACTCTATTGGTAGCATATGCCCTAACATAATATATTGTACCTGCACTCAGACCTGTTATGTTGCTTGAAAAACTCCCAGCACCTTCTCCATCGGAAGTTTTACTGTCGGCTATTGTAGGTGTTGTACCTGTACTCCAACATATACCACGACTTGTCACTGTTGCACCACCGTCATCTGTTATATTTCCACCGCTCGTTGCTGAAGTTGGAGTTATATTTGAACCTGTTGTAGTGGTCAAAATGGGTATAATTGCTTTTTTTTCTTTCTGACATTCAATTAAAACAGTCATACTTATAATAATAATAATTGTCAGAGATAATTTAATTACTTTCTTCATGATCAGGTATGTTTTTTATTGGATAGCCACATTATCAAATGGTTGTTAAAAAGCACGGATAGCACGTACATAAATTTCTGAATACTTACTGCCACCGTCTTTTAATCCACTACCAAAATCCTGATACCAATAATACCAGTAAGCGTATAAGGTTGAACTCCAATACCAGTGACTATTAAAACCACCAAACCCATTTGCTTTTAAATTGGTGTACATTAGACCCAATTCATCTTTTGATGGCAAATACCAATCGTCATATGTGTTTAGAACCAAATCTTGGCATAATTGGGCTGCTATATCCCATGCTGCTCCTGTGCTTTGGTCGGATGGGGCACACACTAAACCGTGTTGTCCTGTACCATCAATGTAAAATACTATACCACCATTTACATATCCACCTATTGCATAAGCTGCAGTAAAGGTCATATCGCTTCCATAGGTGCTGCCAAGTGAATTTACTGCTTTTACTCTAAAATGATAAGTTGATCCAGAAATTAGTCCAGAAATATTAACACTTACATCAGTATTCATATTTCCTGTGACTGGGCTCTGAATGGATGTGACTGTACTCCCATAATTTGTAGTTGTCCCATATTCAAAGGTCACTGTAGTCTCAAGATAATTTGCATTAATAGAACCGTTCAATTGAGCTGCTACAGTTGTTGTGCTTGTAGCTGCCATTGTTGTAACTGTTGGAACTTGACCTAAAGTTGTAAATGTCATATCACCGCCATTTGTTGTACCAAGTGAGTTTGTTGCAACAATTCTATAATGATAGATTGTTGCTACAGTCAATCCAGTGAGAATAGCATTTACATTAGTATTGGTACTACCTGTTATTGGGCTTTGAGTGGCAGTCACTTTATTCCCGTAACTATTCGTTATTCCATATTCAAAGGTTACTTCTGTGGGAATATAATTTGCATTCGCTGTACCGTTTAATTGTGCCCCTACAGTAGTCTTATTTGTTACTGCCAGTGTAGTAACGGTTGGAATTTTACCTAATGTTGTAAAAGTCTTATCACCGCCATATGAAGTTCCAAGCGAATTTACTGCTTTTGCTCTAAAATGGTAAGTCACTCCTCCAGCTAATGCTGAGATACTTGCACTTACAATTTTATCAACTCCACCTGTTAAAGGACTTTGAGTGGCAGGGACAGTATTACCATAACTAATTGTTATTCCATATTCAAATGTTATTACCGTAGAGAAGAAATTAGGATTCACCATCCCGTTTATTTGCGCTCCTGCCATTGTTATGTTTGTTGCTTCCTGAGTTGTAATAGTAGGAACTTTACCTAATGTGGTAAAAGAGATATCATCGCTATAAGTAGTTCCAAGAGAATTTACTGCTTTTGTTCTATAATGATAGATTGTACCTGCTGTTAAACCAGTAATATCCGCACTTATATTGGTACTTGTATTTCCTGTTAAAGGACTTTGAGTGGCAGTTATTGTACTACCATAACTTGCGGTTAATCCGTACTCAAAGGTTACAACAGTTGGTAAATAATTGGCGTTTACTGTGCCATTCAATGTCGCACTGGTTACAGTAATATTTGATGCTGAAGCAACCGAAGGAGTGGGAGATTGTCCTAAAGTTGTGAATGACACAGCCATCCCGTATCCTGTCCCTACACTATTGACAGCATATGCACGGACATAATAATTTGTTGCTCCGTTTAAAACCGTCAAGTTGCTTGAAAAACTACCTACTCCTGCCCCATCAGTAGTTTTACTATCGGCTATTGTAGGTGTTGTACCTGTACTCCAACAAACACCACGACTTGTCACAGTTGAACTTCCTTCATCGGTAATGTTACCTCCACTTACAGCCGAAGTTCCAGTTATAGCGGTAACTGAGGTAGTTGTAACTACTGGAACAGTTTCTTTTTTACATCCATTGAGGATAGTTACGACTGTTATAAAAATAATTACCAGATGATGCTTGATTATTTTATTCATGATTTTACTATGTAATTCACTGATATTACCAAATATACTATTTTTTTTTGACGTTTCTTTTTTGATCTTTAATTAAAGTACATCATAAAAATTGTTAACTTCGTTAGTGTAAGAATAAATTTAAAACAACATTACTAAGCACATTCGGATAATGAGCTCGAACAAATCATTAGTCTTTGAGTTATCATAACTTCTATATTTTGTGCGAGTTAGTCTAAGGAGTGAATAAACAAAATTATGAAATAGAAGCTTTGATTCGACATAAAATTGAAACCCAAATAACAAATTAATTATGGAAATAAATATTAAAACAGCCTATGAACTTGGACAAGAGGTTAATGAAAATGATTTAACTGGCGTTGTTGTTCGGATTGAAGTAGTTGTTTATTCCGAAGATAGACAAGATGTAGTCTATATTCTTGACAATGGGGGCAAGATTATTATTCACTGGAAAAAGCCATAGCCTCAGGTACATACCTGTAGCTATCTGCAAGCATGATTATCGTACTCCCAGTAAGAAAAGTATTATATCTGAAGTGCAAATAAATTTACCAAATCAAAGGTTTATTCCCGTGTTGTAGTATGCTACAAGTCGATTAGCAACAATTTGAATATTATAAAGCCAAATGATTAAGTTTTGAAGCTGACCAAAATTAACGTGAATCTGTTTTGTTCACTTTCGACTTACTGCAAATCAGAGATTCAGATACACATCACTAATTTCTTCCGCTTTAATACCCAGATAGATTTTTGTTACTTTAATACTACTGTGATTAAAGAGTTCACCAAGTAATAGCAAAGACTTTTCGCTATAATTGTTTATTGCCCAGACATGTCTTCCCAGTGTCTTTCTGAAAAAGTGTGAAGATGTTGAATTTTCAGATGACTGAAGGTTATACTTTTTAGTGATTTCTTTCAATCTACGATTAACATATTGCACATTGATTGCTTTGGATTTGGTTTTGTTAGAAAACAATAGGTCATTATCATCCACTACATGCATTTTTTCGTGTAATCTGGAAATATTTTCAACAAGTGTCGGATTCAGCTTAATCCTCCTGTTCTTTTTCGTCTTTCCCTCGACCAACTCAAGAGTTTGCTTATTGTATACATCTTTCCAACGTAATTTCAACAGATCACCAATCCTGAGTCCAGTAAAACAGCCGACACTAATAAGTAGTTGAAATTTAAATTCATTGTCTCTTTCAAGTTTTTGCAGAAGCAATAACATCGAATCCCACTCCAAAAAAGATGCCCTCGTTAATTGTCCTTTCAATCCCATGATATTTGTTTTTTAAAGTTTCATTTATAATTGCCACCAGACATAACTGATACCAATATTTTATTCTTAATTCTGCATAGAGATATATATTGTTGAAATACTGTTTGTTATAAATTGCCTTGAAGTATCACTTCGTACAAAAGTGATACATGCATATGGGTAAATTATAGTGTTAAAAGTTTTAGAATACATATAATTTTCAGTTTTGGTTGATTACGTAATATTTCATTTGGGGGTCATAGAATAAAAAATCATGAAAATTCACGATATACGTGTTCAATGGTATATCATTAAAGGTTTCAACAATTATTAGGTAGTTTGTCCTCGAATCCTCACCTATTGCAATAGATCTCTGCTCAATTTTAATACCGTCTGTTTTCATGATACAAATATACAACTATTATTGTACATAATATTAATTGTACTGAAAAGATTACATAATCAATTATGTTTTCATATCTTTGATCTAAAATAAGGCGTTATGGCAAAGAAAATTAGTTCAGAAGCATCAGTTGACCAGCAAATGAAAAAAATTGGAGAGAAGGTCAGAGAATTGCGTAGGCAAATGAATCAAAACTACGAGGCATGGTCGTACCTAAATGGGATTAATAAGGTTAGTCTGAACAGAATAGAAAGGGGTGAAAATGTTACAATGAAAATGCTTCTTGAAATTTTGAAAAAACTGGATGTTTCAGTACAGGACTTTTTCAAAGACATCCAGTGATTCAAACCAGATGATTTCATATTTTTTCATAATTTTTGTAACTTTAGGAGCATTGCTTCCTCTCTGTTGGTGCACTTATTTCTTTTTTTGCCTCAAATCGCCTGAAATCTGGTTGTTTTATTGTTAATAGTGCCACTCTAAGCCATTTATTAAGTTTCATTTATAGCAATAAATACCCTTTAATACCTCTGGAAAGAACATTAAAATATGATTATCTAAACTGTTAATTACAACAATAGTTTTCATGAAGTATTTATTGTTGTTAAACCTTATTTATGTCAAGAAAACCAATAACAGACCAGAATCATAATAGAATGCTTGAACTAAGTATTTTTCTTCGTGAATTAAGAATTAACTCTGGGTATACTCAGGCACAGGTTGCAAGTCAAATTAAGTTATCCCGTAACAGTATTTCAAAAATTGAACGGATGGGGTTCTTTCGTATTCAACACCTTTTTCTTTTGGCAGATTTTTATGAAATCCCAATAAATGAACTTTTTATTGATATCAAATAGCTATGCTTGACGAATTTTAATATTTAAAAAAGTGACTAATAGGGGGTAGTAGTAGTCTTATAATATATAAACTATTATATGTATTGCTATGGTTAGATAGTCACTTTTTCTTTGATTTTTATTTCTCTATTGAAGAATCTGGTACTACAATCCTTCATAGTTTTATTCAAAGTATCCTTGTATTGTTCTTCAATTATAAATGAATCAAAAATGTTGAAAATAATGGCAGAAGGATATTTAATAATAAATTTCCCATAAATTTCCTGTGCCAAGCGGCTTTCAATACGCATAAAATTGTGACTATATTTCAGGTAATCTATGTGCGTGTCGCCTTTAAGCGTATTCATTATTTTTGTTATTTCTGGAAACAAAGTTTTCATTATATCTGTCTCGTTATTCCAGCTATCCTTTCTGGCGTTCTGCCAATGTTTCAATGCCAGAGTCTTTGCATCGTCTCTGCTGATATACACTCCTAAACTGGCACTGATATCTTGGATTTTCTTATAGAAATCATCTTGCAACCATTGAGCTAATGTGTCCAATTCTTTTACCAAGTTTTCATTTATATTACTTATGCTGACACTATCATCAACTAATTTATGTAGTACCTGTATATTAAATGTTGAAAAATCCAGTTCAGTCAAACTCATCCACTTTTCATCGTGCATTACATGAAAATAACGTCTTAATTCCTTATGACACATATTTATGATCGTAAATATTCTTTCAGTTTTTTCATTGTAATTAAATAAAACAGACTTATTTCTTAACCTACCAATGTAATCCAGCATGCTAACGAATTGTTTATCATTCTTTATTTTTTGTCTATGAAGGTCATTTGCAAGAAGCTCAGCTTGTTCTGCATCGAATTTGTAATTACTACACATTTCGAATTGGTGGTGAATTACAGGATTAGTTTCAATTAGCTGTTTGGCTTTGGGATTGATTACTACTTTTCGCTCAGTTTTAATATAAATCTCCTGTATTTGGGTATCACCATCATATGGTGTTAAGAGCTTAAAGTATTTCGCATTTATCCCAAATTGTTGTCCCTGTACAGTAATAAATTCGGTGATTCCAATAACTTCAATAATATGTTGTTCCACAAGAAAATGTATAACCTGTTTCATCTTCTTGTAAGACATAACATGTTGGACATCGGTTATCCTGATTCGTTTAAAACCAGTTGTTCTGAAATCTCCTTGAGCCTCATCTGTGCAAATGCAGACACTAAGAAAATATTGAATGGTAGGTATTAACTTACGCAAAACCCTTCCCTTTTTTATGCACATTTTAATTATACCGCTGGTATTGGTTAAGTACGTATATGGAAGTTCATCCTTTATAAGGGTATTTAAATCAAGATTCTTTGGAAGTAGTAATTTCATTTTTGACGGTGTTAGTTATATTAATTTATTGACAGTGGTTTTTTGTTAAACCTCGTACACCCAACGGTACACCGTCAAGCAAAACCGTTGGGTATGAGGTAAAGCATTGCTGCTTTATCATAAATACTCAATACTTTGTAAGAATTTAACATACCTTATTAATATTTACTACGTGCCTGTTATACTTATACTGTAGATCACTTGGTATTTCAGCTACCCAACTTTTAAAGTATCTTCCGCAAAGTTCTGCTTCTGTGATCTGGACACGGTACAGGTTTTTACGGCTAACTCTTATTATTGTACCGATACTGTTAGTTTTAATCCAACTGAATCTAATGGTGTAACCTTTTGCCAATAGTATTTGAAATGTGTCACCAGTTATTGCAGTCTGAATATCTTGTTGTACTTCGTGCATTGTTTTCATTATTAATTATGATGATTAATCAAATTATTTATAACATCTACTTTACTTTGAAGTATTGCAATGTAGTCTTGCTTTACTATTGCAAGCACTTCAAGTGCTTCTTCTGTGCTTAAAAAAGTGAGTTCACTTTTAATATTTTCCGTTAATTGTTTCTTCAAAAAAATATCAAATGATTTTTTTAAGTCACTAATATTTGTGGTTTCCATAGTCTTACTTATTTGTTAATTCAGTGATTTTTAGTTTTGCTAACATATCAATCAACATACTCACATCTTCCTTTTCAAGATTTGCATCACGGAACACTCGTACAATTTTCTTAAATGTGCCCTCTACTTTATTCTCTGCGAAGTTTTCTCCTGCTTTGTTTCTTACCTCATTGATATATTCAATTGCTTTATTTGTATTCATACGTTCTTTGCAGATATTTTGTGCAATTTGAATTATCGTTTCTTCCTGATTAGGATACTTTTCAGATAACCTTCCTAAATGTTGCAGGATTACACTGCGATAATACTTCTCTTTCTTAGCGTCCATAAGATATATAAAGTCTTCAATTCTTTCAGTCTTCATTAATACCCCTTGTGCAATTGTTACATAAACCTGATTGTTCAAATTCCTTTGAGTGGTTAACTGTAAATCTCCACCAATTCTTAGTAAGTTTCTCTCCATTGAAGGATAGTTCTTTGGTCTACCGACCTTGTTCTTTTTAATTTCAGAAATGTTTTCCATAATTCTTTTTCTTTATTCTTATATTGTTATTCTTTCCCGATACTAAAAAATTCGCGCATCTGTATATACCTACTTTCCCAAGTGTTCAAACTGCCAATTTCACTATCATTTTTAATAATTTTTAACACTTCGCTATTACCAAATAAAAAACCAGCAAACAATAACTTTACAAATCACACTGATAGGGTTGGTAAGCCTATCAAATTCATTTGCGTTGTGGTTAATGTTTGCTGGTTTAGTTTCTCTACTTAAAGAGATAGTTCGATCAGCAATTCTGGTGCAATTATACGGAGGGAAAAGTGAAATGGTTACAAAATATTGCAGAAAAATTGGGGTAAAAGTGAAAATAATTGAATTTTTATCGAAAATACCTGCATTTTTAGACGTTTTTAATTAAAAACGTTAATATTTTAAGGATTGGTGCAAAAAAATAGTGTTTTTAAATAAAAACGTTGAAGTTCCAGACTATTTCCATCCAGCTTACAATGATTCTATAGCAGCATTCAACCCTTTTTACTTTGGTATATTTTTCTCAACTTTAATGATTCTTAAATATACGCCTAACCTTAATGAAGAACTTTTCAGAAACTACAAATTTTATATGGTCAATTGCTGAACTATTGCGGGGTGATTATAAACAGGGTGAGTATGGAAAGGTGATTCTACCACTTACCGTACTCAGACGATTGGATTGTGTACTCGCTGACTCCAAAGCAAAAGTGCTTAAAGAGTACCCCAAAATTCAGCAGATGGAAGTACAGAATATTGACCCAATACTAAATAATATCAGTGGGTTTAACTTTCATAACCATTCATTATTTGACTTTGATAAGCTAATTGCAGACCCTGAACATCTTTCAGCCAACTTACGAAACTATTTAGCTGGTTTCTCGGAGAGTGCAAGAGATATTATGGAAAATTTTGCTTTCGAGGTTCAGATCGCCCGACTGGAAGAGTCCAACCTGCTTTATATGGTGGTTAAAAAGTTTCAGGAAATCGACCTGCATCCAAAGAAAATAGATAATAATCATATGGGGTATTTATATGAAGAACTTATCCGAAGGTTTTCTGAACTGTCAAATGATTCAGCAGGGGAACATTTCTCGCCAAGAGAGATTATCAGGTTAATGGTGAATATACTTTTCTTGAATGATCGTGATATATTGACAAAAAAAGGCATCGTAAAGACCCTATATGATGTTTGTGCAGGTACAGGAGGAATGCTATCACTTGCAGAGGAATATCTTGAAGAACTAAATCCTAATGCCCGTCTTGAGGTATTCGGACAAGAACTCAATGCTGAATCTTATGCGATATGCAAGTCTGATATGCTAATAAAAGGTCAGAACCCTGCTAACGTGGCATTGGCTAACAGTCTTTCTGACGATCGATTCTCTGCAAATAAGTTTGACTACATGTTAACCAATCCACCATTTGGTGTTGAGTGGAAGAAGGTTGAAAAGCAGGTGACCGATGAATATGAAAAACTTGGTTTTGCTGGTAGGTTTGGCGCAGGTCTGCCACGTATATCGGATGGCTCGTTACTATTCTTGTTGCACCTTATATCCAAAATGAAAGATACCAATGGCGGTTCACGAATAGGTATTGTATTGAATGGTTCACCACAATTTTCTGGCGCTGCAGGAAGTGGTGAAAGCAACATACGAAAGTGGATAATAGAAAATGATATGCTTGAAGCCATCATTGCGTTGCCTGATCAGTTATTTTATAATACTGGTATCTTCACTTATTTGTGGTTTGTCACCAACAGGAAGGATAAAAAGCGCAAAGGCAAGATACAAATGATCAATGCTGTCGGTATGTTTGAAAAAATGAGCAAATCATTGGGAAATAAGCGTAATGTGATCTCTGAGAAACAGATTGAACAGATAACCAGAATTTATGGCGAGTTCAAAGCAGGTGAATTCTGTAAGATATTTGAAAACAATGATTTTGGTTATAATCGAATCGTTGTGGAAAGACCCTTACTGGAGAGTGGCAAAGTTGTTCTGGATAATAAAGGTAAACCAAAACCAGATGCTTCACTACGGGACAGTGAAGATGTTCCCTTAAAGAATAACATAGAAGAATATTTTAAACGAGAAGTTCTCCCGCATGTACCAGATGCATGGATTGATCATACCAAGACCAAGATAGGCTATGAAATCAACTTCTCTAAATATTTCTACAAATACAAACCTCTTCGAAGCCTTCAAGAGATTCGAAATGAAATTTTAAGTCTCGAAGAAGAGACAAAGGGCATGATAGATCATATTATTAATTAACACTTTACAAAATGCTAAGTGCAAATAAAGAAAAACTGCATTCATTCTTTACAGGTTCAAGTCAGTATAAAATTCCATTTTTTCAGCGAGCATATGTTTGGAAACTGGAAAACTGGACAGAATTGTGGGAAAGCATAATAGATGAACTTACTGAACTTAAGGCTTCAAGAGAAAGTGAACATTTTATAGGAACTATTATTATCAGGCAAAGTGAATCAGAACGGCTTGGCTCGCTTATATATGATTTAATTGATGGTCAACAAAGGTTGACTACCATCTGTATTTTACTCAGGGCGTTGCATGATGCTACAGTAGACGAGCCATTTAAGAAATGGCTTTTCAATCTACTTGTTTACACCGATTCATATGGAAATCCACTTATAAGACTTATTCACAGTAAAGTTGATCGTGAACATTTTCAGGAAATCATTTTATCAAATGATGATAATACTACTTTACAATCTGTATCTAATAAAACTGTTGGTGCTTATAATTATTTCAAGGAAAGAATTACAAAGGATATCAAACCAGAGGATATACGTAATATAGTCAGTATAGTTCTGGAAAAACTGACTGTAATACATATGGCACTTTCAAAGAATGATGATGTTCAGCAGATATTTGACACCATAAATTCATTGGGAGTAAAACTTACAACAGGAGAATTGCTTAAAAATTATTTATTCTCTCTTGATGGTATGGAGTGCAAATATCCTGAGTACTGGCAATCTGTTTTTGAGGATGATGAAGAGACAGTGTTGTTCTGGGGTAATGATAAAACATCTGGTCGTGTTATAAGATCGACAATTGAATTATTCTTATATAGTTATCTTGTGATCATCAAGATGACCTCTATCAAGATGGAATCTCTTTTTAAAGAGTTCAAACTTCACCTTAAAGATAAAAATACTGAAGAAATTAGACTTTTTGCAAAAGATTTGCATGATTATGCTGTGCTTTACCAAACACTTCCAGACCAAGAGCAATTTTCAGAAATATCATATTCTGAACATGATAAAAGGTTTTTCCATATAATGAACGAGTTGGAAATTACTACTGCCTTCCCTTTGGTTTTATACTTGTACAAAAATGTAGTGGATACAGATAATCGTATCAAAATCTTTCTCTATCTGGAATCGTACCTTGTTAGAAGAGCAATCTGCAAACTAACCACAAAAAACTATAATAATCTCTTTCTTTCCATCTTGGTAGATTTTAATAAAAGCAAAATATTTTCTCCAGAGGATTTCAAAAATAAGCTACTATCATATACAGATGATACGAATAGGTTTCCTGAAGATAAAGAGTTAGAAATTGCATTTAAATCGGCACAGTTAATTAATAAGCATGCAAGAGCAGTTTTATTCTGTATTGCTCTACATTATCTTGATCATGAATTCACTGACAAAAATAGTTTAAGTAATGGTGGACTTAGTGTCGAGCATATAATGCCAAAGAAATGGAGAAACAACTGGTTATTGAACCCTAATTATTCTGAAAGCGCAAGAGATTCAATATTGTTGACACTGGGGAATCTTACTCTGGTAAAAGGAAAATTAAATAGCAGTATGCGGGATGCAGAATGGATAAAAAAGAAAGATATTCTTAGTAAATATTCAACTCTCAGGATAACAACTGATTATCTTAATAAATTGGATTGGGACGAAACAACAATTGAGGAGAGGGCAAATACATTATATTCCAAGGCACTTGAGATTTGGAAAAGATGAATTACGAAATACATAAATCATCGGAAAATGATTGGGTTGGAGAAATTCCAAGCCATTGGAGCATAATTAAACTAAAGTATGCAGCATTAGTTCAACCGAGTAACGTTGATAAAAAACAAAACGACGGAGAGGCACAAGTTCTTTTATGTAATTATGTTGATGTTTATAAAAATGAATTTATTGATGAAACAATAAAATTCATGGAAGCATCAGCATCAGAAAATGAAATTCAGAAATTCAAAATACAAAAGGGGGATGTTTTAATAACCAAAGACTCTGAAACACCTGATGATATTGCTATTCCCGCATATGTCAGCAAAGACCTTGGTAATGTTTTGTGTGGTTATCACTTAGCTCTCTTAAGAAGTCAGAAGGACATACTGAAGGGGTTTTATTTATATTATCTTTTCAAATCTTATAGATTCAACCAACAGTTCACTATAGCAGCAAATGGTATAACAAGGTTTGGATTATCAATAGATGATGTAAGAAATGCCATTATCTCTCTACCATCAACTGCTGAACAAACTCAAATAGCCGTCTTCCTTGACCACAAAACCAGACTGATAGATGATCTTATTATAAAAAAACAAAAACTCATAGAACTCCTAAAAGAGGAACGCACTGCCTTCATTAATCAAGCAGTTACTAAGGGTTTAGACCCAACTGTGTCAATGAAGGATTCGGGGATTGAATGGTTGGGTAATATACCTGAGCATTGGAGTATTCGCAAATTGAAATACTCAATTTCAATTAAAAGCGGGGATGGAATAGCAAATATTGAAGTAAATCCTGAACATTTAATACCCATTTATGGGGGCAATGGGATTATGGGATATACAGACTCTGCAAATAGCGACACACTTGAATTAATTATTGGAAGAGTTGGCGCACTCTGTGGCAATGTATACATGGTTGGTGGACAAAAATGGATTTCTGATAATGCTTTAAGATTGACTACAATTGATAATTATGAATTCATGTATTACTTTTTACAAAGCATGAATCTTAATGATTTGGCTACAAAAACGGCTCAGCCACTTATAACTGGTTCTTTAGTAAAAAATCAGTATTCTGCACTTCCACCTATAAATGAGCAACAATCAATAGTTGATTATATTAAATTAAAAAATAACCAATTGTCTGATACTATAAGTACATTGAAGAACGAAATACAATTAATGTCAGAGTACAAAACTTCCCTAATCAATGAAGCTGTGACAGGCAAGATTGATGTAAGGGATTACCAGATAACCCATGCCTGAAGCATTTATTCATAACGAAACCCGATTTGAACAGGAAGTGGTTGACTTACTTCTTTCTTCAAAAGAATACACCCAAGGTCTTCCTGTTGATTTTAACAGGGAAACAGCCTTGTTGGAAAAATACCTGTTTGAATTTATCCAGACAAGTCAACCAAAGGAATGGAAGAAACTTTCTGCTATTCATGGAGAGCAGATTAACAAACAGTTTCTTCACCGTCTTTCAAAAGAGATCGAAGGAAGAGGATTACTGGATGTAATTCGTAATGGCTTTACAACACATGGGGTCAACTTCAAATTGGCGTTCTTTAAACCTTCAAGCAATCTTAATGCACAATCACTTGAACAGTTTAACCAGAATAAATTAACGGTTGTTAGGCAGGTTAAATTCGACCGTCATAATGAAAACAGCATTGATCTGCTAATTTCTTTGAACGGGTTCAGCATTATTACAGTTGAATTGAAGAATGCTTTTAGCGGACAAACGGTTAAAAATGCAATGAATCAATACCGTTTTGATCGTGACCACAGAGAACCTTTGTTTTTATTCAATAGAGGGTCTCTGGTACACTTTTCTGTGGATACCGATACAGTTTATATGACAACCAAGGTGAATGGCTCAAAGACTCTCTATTTGCCATTTAATAAAGGTTATAATAATGGTGCAGGTAACCCTGATAATCCACAAGGCAGAAAAACAGATTATTTGTGGACGGAGATTTTTCGTAAAGATAGTCTGCTGGAGATCATTGGCAGGTTTGTCCATCTGGAAAAGGACGACAAAGACAATTGGTCAACATTGATCTTCCCTCGTTTCCATCAACTGGATTCTGTGCGCAAGATGGTTGCCGATGCCAAATTATCTGGTGCTGGTAAAAATTACCTCATCCAGCACTCCGCAGGGTCTGGGAAAAGTAATAGCATTGCTTGGCTTTCATACCGTCTGGCAAGTCTTCATGACGAAAAAGATCAACGTGTATTTGATTCAGTGATCGTGGTGACTGACAGAAAAGTACTGGATAATCAACTTCAAGATACTATTTACCAGTTTGAACATAAAATGGGTGTGGTTCAGAGAATCGATAAAAACTCCAAACAACTGGCAGAAGCATTAACAAGCGGGACAAATATCATAATTACAACCCTACAGAAATTTCCTTTTGTCATTGAACATATTGCATCCCTGCCTGCAAGAAAATATGCAGTTATTGTTGATGAAGCTCATTCCTCTCAGGGTGGTGAAGCTTCAAAGAAGATGAAGGAAGTCCTTTCGGCAAAAACATTAGAAGAAGCAGAACTTGAAGAAAGAAGTGGTGAAGACGATGCAGAAGATGAGATAAGAAAATCCATGTTGTCAAGAGGGAGACAATCAAACCTGTCCTTCTTTGCTTTTACTGCCACACCTAAATTTAAAACACTTGAGGTTTTCGGAGTGAAAGGTTCAGATGGAAAACCACGACCCTTCCATACCTATTCAATGAAACAGGCAATCGAAGAAGGTTTTATTCTGGATGTACTGAAGAACTACATTACCTACAAAACTTTCTTCAGGTTATCCAAGAAGATCGCTGATGACCCTGAAGTAAATAAAACCAAAGCTGCCATAGCAATTGCCAGATTTTTAACACTGCATCCCCATAATCTGTCACAGAAGACCGAAGTAATGGTGGAGCATTTCAGACAGGTGGTTGGCAAGAAGATAAACGGACATGCTAAAGCAATGGTCGTAACGCCTTCCAGATTGCATGCAGTACGCTACAAACAGGAGTTCGATAGATATATCAAAGAAAAGGGATATCATCATATTCATACACTTGTTGCTTTTTCAGGGACTGTTTATGCAGATGGTCAGGAATACACTGAACCAAACATGACTGGATATTCAGAAAAAGAACTTCCGAAGAAATTCGACACCGATGCCTTCCAATTACTTATTGTAGCTGATAAGTACCAAACAGGTTATGACCAACCATTACTTCACACGATGTATGTGGACAAAAAGTTGTCTGGAGTTAAAGCTGTGCAAACCCTTTCACGTTTAAATCGTACTTGTTCAGGGAAAGAAGACACTTTTATACTTGATTTTGCAAATGAAGAACAGGACATCAGGGATTCATTTCAGCCATATTATGAACACACAACAGTTGATGAAACTTCTGACCCTGATCATCTGTATGATCTAAAAACCAAGATAGAATCATTTAAGATCATCTGGGAAACGGAGATCGATAACTTCTGCAAGATATTCTACAAGAAAAAAGAAAAACTGGAAGCCAGAGATCATGCACAATTAAATGCAATGATTGACCCAGCAGTAGATAGGTTCAAATATTTAGCCTCTGATGAACAAAAAGAAGACTTCAAACATGCTATTACTTCCTTTCTTCGATTGTATGCCTTCCTCACTCAGATCATGCCTTTTTATGATATTCAATTAGAAAAATTGTACACATACAGTAGATTCTTATTAAAGAAATTACCGAAAGACCTTGCTGCACCTTTTCAACTTGGTGATGATGTGTCTCTGGAGTATTATAGGTTACAGAAAATGGGTGAAAAATCTTTTATACTGGAAGACGAGGCGGAGGGTTACTTGAAGGGTATAAAAGATGCAGGTTCAGGTAAAGCAGAAGAAGAAAAAGTTCACTTATCAGAGATCATTGAAGTGCTTAATGAACGGTTTGGCACAGAATTCAAAGAAGCAGATCGCATATTCTTCCACCAGATTGAAGAAGAAATGGCTGCCAACACCAAACTCCAAGAACAGGCACAGAGTAACACGATTGAAAACTTTAAATATGGCTTTGAAGACGCTTTTTTTGCCAGTCTGATCAGCAGGATGAATCAGAATCAGGAAATATTCACCAAGATCATGGATGATGAAGAATTTTCAAAGGTGGTAAAAAAGTTATTATTGGAGAAGGTATATACACGGCTTAGGGAAACCATACAGTTTTGATTCAGTTGAAGGACTTTTTTAGTATTGAAAAATATAATGAATTTCTCATTTTGAGATACTTTAATTAAGAATTATTATGAAAGGAGTTTTTTCTTAATTTTATTAATTTCTCTATAAAAGTCAGTAAAATATTCTGGGTATAATTTTGAAAAATCTTTTTCTACTGCGTATGGAGGTTCTGGATGATTTTCATCAAAGCCTTTATATTTAATAATATCATTTATAAAATATATCCCACTTATGTCTTCTTTCTTAATAATTTCCTCACATAATAGATAATAACCAGATAAAAATTCATCAATATCTCTTGATAGTAGTTTTGATTGTTCCCAACTCATAAAATCCTTATCTTGTAGTATATCATTATATAAACCCAGAAATTTTCTGGCTAATTCTCCAATACTATCCAATAGATCATATATCATTTTATATTGAGTATTCAATTCTGTATATGATTCATCTTTATTATTTATTAAGGAAACATCCTTGTTATTCAATTGCTTAATATAAGTGGAGAATTCTTTATGCCTGCCTATATTACCAATCATTATTTTAATTATAAGATTAATGACATTTAGATTATTTGATGTTAATTTTGCGGCTGAAACATATTGTGGTAAAAGTTTCTTTCCTATAATATTCTCTTCAATTATTTGATTTTTCATTTTAAAAATATTCTGGGCATGTTTTTCATATAATCCCTTTCCAAACTCCATTTTATTTCTATTCTGACTTTCTCTGAATGTTTTTATTAAATAAAATACAGAAACAAGATATGCGATTGGAATAATTGTTTGATTAAAAAATTTTATATTCCAATAAAAAAATAATTGTGCAACAATAATTATCAGCAAAATAGTATTTAATAATTGGACATTATTAAACCACCATACATAAATTCTTCGAAATATTTTCATAGTAATATATTTTATCAAAGAAGAGCACTTTCTGGGTGAAAAGTTCGCTCCATCTATACTTGTGAAAACTGCCAATAATTAGTGACTGCAGGGCATTAAAAAATCGAGTTTTTCGGTAACTTACAGTCTTAAGCCTACACTAAATAAGCAGTTATGTAATTATACATGAGGGAAAGTGCATCAATTATTATTATGCATCTGCCACGCTTTAGTATAATTACCTTGTGATTTTTTATCACTGATCAATGTTTAAAATAATCTTACATTCTTTTCAAAGTATTTCCATATATAGCCACCTGCTGTTAGTTGCTGATTTCTACAGCATTTACTAATGCCACTTATGTTAGCACCTGTTGCTTTTGATGCATCTACAATTGAATTGTATGTTTTAATCAATGTGCTATCTTTATTGTATTGACTAACTTTTTTACCATTAGTTTCAATGGCCTTAAGAATTTCTAATACCTTACTTAATTCAACCAATTGAATAGTATAGGGTTTATATTGTGTATTTTCCCATGCATTTTCTGCTTTATAATGAATTTGTAACTCTGCAATTTTTTTTATTAAATCTTCTTTTTTCATAATCATGTAAATTATAGTTTCATAATATCAATTTTCAGAATTTTGGTTTATATGCTTTGAATGGGTCAAATTGAATCCTTTCATCTTTATATTTTTCCTTAATTGTGTTTATATTATTTATAAAGACTTTAATATCAACATGAAGTGCACAATTTTTACTAACTAAGGTTGTATTTGATATTTCAAAGAATGCAAATTCTGAAATATATTTTTTAATTTCTGAGAACTCTTTAGCCACATCAAACAAAAGAAAATATTCATTAATTGTAGCATTAAGGCGTGCAATAAGTAGTTTCTTTAATTCAATATTAATAGTGAAAGTATCTATTCGATCATAAAGTTGCCAAACATCACTGTAATACATAAATATTTTTGAAATATATTTTTGTATGAAATTCATGGTATCAGTTATATGCTTCAGATCAGTTAGTGTAGTTAAATCCAAAGGTTTTGTTTTATCAGTACCAATTAATTTCAAACATCTTCTGTAATGATCATCTTTTTCAATTAAAACAAGAGCATCCTTTATTGGGTATATAAAATAGTTATATCTTACTTTCTCTAAACTTGATTTAATAAGATTCAATTCATAAAATTCAGGATAAACAACACCAGAAGCAAAAGAAAAGACTTTATTTGTAGCTATTGATTCAACTTCTGAAACCTGCTTTTCTAATATTGTATAAAAATGTTCTTGGGTTTTCAATTCATTACCTTTCTTGCTTTCTCTAAAAGCAAGAAATAAAAAACAGCTTGAAAAAATTGCTGCACACGCTGTCAAGATATTCTTTGTTTTCTCAGTAAAATATTCACCAAAGAATATTATGTATAATGGTACAATCAGTATTAAAAGAATTACTGCAAAGACATTATTATACTTAAAGAACCAAGAATAAAAATCCCTTTTTGTTCTCGTTTTGTTTTCTTGAAAATATTTATACTGCATTGACCCGTTTTGAAAAAGATTAATCACAGATACTGAAAAATGGCATTTCTTCGTGTTTATTATCTCGCTGGTACTCTCGCTGCACTTTAAAAGTCAAGTGATAAAATGGAAATGCTACTGATCAAATTTCGGAAATCCAGTGATTAACAGCAAATTTTTCTATTTAGTCTGTATAATAATAAGTCCCGACTATCTGTATCGAGTAGAAAGAATAAAGGCTAAAACTGCAATAATATATATTGCTATTAATGCGATAATTCCAACAATTCTACTTCCAAACGATTTGGCAAAAAAATTAATGATTATTGATGAAAATTGAACAAATGCAATAATACTAAGCAGTATCACAAATAAAAGAAAAGGACTGGCACAAATAAAAAATAATAGATAATGGTTACCAACTGAAGCAAAATATATTGAACCTATAAACATAGGTATGAGAATCAATATAAAATACTTCAGGTTTTCTTTGATAAAATTTTTGATTCTCATTTCAATCAACCGCATAAAGTGGGTTTGAGATTTCCTTCTACTTAAACAGAAGTCTTTTGTTGTGAAAAGCCGTAAAATGTTTATAATTTAACTATTGTTATATATTTAGTTTTCAATAGAATATCGTAATTTTGTCAATAATAATTCTTATCAAGATGGAAGACAATACAAAAATGTTTAAAGTAAATGGAGTTAACAAGACTATTGCAGGAATAATTATAGTCGGTGTGACAGTATGCGCAGTTAAAGAAATTGAACTACATACTTTGGATTCATTTCACCAAGACCAAATTACCAATACAATGGCTGCATCAGGTAATTACGGTGGACAGGCAATTGGTGGCGGTTGGCTCTTGTAACCTTTAATTTCAAAGTATATGACAACTGAAATTGAGACAAATCGGGAACTTCCAATCCTTGAAGTTGGAAAATGGTTCGTTATTACTGCAAAGAATAACATAAACGGCAATATTATTTTTTCTGAAAGGTTTGGAAACTCAAAGGCATATACTTTGAATAAGTATCAACGAAAAGAGTTTAATATTGAGGAAATGCGAAAAAACGAATGGGTAAAATTTGACCCTGATTTTGTCGAATTCAGAACAAGTGACGAAATTGAAGAAATCAGCATTGATATAGTACCAGTGAACAGAGACAAAAAATTAATCCCTTAAATGTTGGGTCAGATCGATACAATGGTTAAAAATAAAAAACCCTATCAGAATTCTGACAAGGTTTTCTTTTTAGGTTCAAAACGTGGTTCAAAACTTTGTAACTATTTGAAATTCACGTTATTTTTGTCGGGGTGGCAGAACTATAGTGCAGATGTTGGTCTTTATTAGCTCAGGAGATAGTTCGTGGAAAGATTGTTGGTATTTAAAAAACTGTAGTGAATTATTACCTTGCATTTACTACTTTTGACAAATGTATTATAGAAGAAAAATACTACTTTCTCTCCTACAAGCATTTGATAATAAACTTGAAAAGATACGTTTGCAAAAATTGCTGATGCTATTGACGAAGATGCAATTAAAGCCAGACTATCATTTTGTCCCTTTTAAGTTTGGTTGCTACTCCTTTCAGTCGAATGCTGATCTTTCAACTATGGTAAAATATAAACAGGTTGTTGAAGGGGAGACATTCTGGGAAAAAATTGACAAAGTCGATTACATTTCAGAATTGAAAGATGTTGACCGTAAGGCTTTACGTACTATTAAAAACTCGTATATAGGAAAATCACAAAATGAACTGATACATTTTACCTATACTAAATATCCATATTTCGCAATCAACAGCACTATTGCACATAAAGTGTTGAGTAAAGCTGAGTATCAAGCTGTGTCAGCTGCAAAACCACAACTTAATGTTACGGTATTGTTTACAATCGGATATGAAGGTGTAAGCCTTGAAGAGTATCTGAACAAACTTATAATAAATGGCATTAAAGTGCTTTGCGATGTTCGTAAGAACTCGTTAAGCATGAAGTATGGTTTTAGTAAGACTCAACTACAAAAAGCCTGTGAAGGGGTCGGGATTAAGTATAAGCATATCCCTGACTTAGGTATCGATTCGGATAAACGGCAGGAACTAAATACACAGACAGATTATAACAATCTCTTCACTATATATCGTAATGATATACTGACAAAGACCCGTTCACAACAGGAAGAAATAATCGAATTACTGAAGACCTATGATCGTGTTGCGCTTACTTGTTTTGAAGCCAATATTTACCAGTGTCATCGTAAGCACTTAGCTGAAGCCATTGCTAAACTGCCCGATTTCAAATACGAACTGAAACATATTTAATATGGCGTTGACCAGAATCCTAATTACAGTCAAAACGTATCCAACCATATCGAAAAAATATGATGAACTCGTTTGTACTGCTGGTTTTCTTGAAGATGGTTCATGGATAAGACTTTATCCAATCCAATTCCGTAAAAAATCTTATACAGAACAATACCAAAAGTATCACTGGATAGAAGTTGATATTGTAAAAAATAAGAGAGATTTTAGACCTGAGAGTTTTCGTCCAATATCTCATGACACACCGATAAATATTGTAGGTAAAATTTCTCCCGATGGCGATACATGGGATGAAAGAAGAAAAATAGTCCTACAAAAAGTTTATACAAATTTTGCAATACTTAAATCTGAAGCAAAAAACAAGAAAATTAGTACATCACTGGCGGTTTTCAAGCCAACCAAAGTGATTGATTTTATCTGGAAGGAGCAGAAAGAGAGGGACTGGTCTAAGGCAAAGCTGGAACAATTTAATCAGCTTAACATATTTGAAAGCACAAGTCCTACAGAATTCAAAGTCGTAAAAAAACTACCATATAAGTTTTCTTATATATACGAAGATGATGAAGGGCAACAGAGCACACAAATGATTGAAGATTGGGAAACTGGACAATTATTCTGGAATTGTCTTCGCAGACATGACGGTGATGAAATGAAGGCTTGCATGGATGTAAAGAAGAAATATTTTGATGATTTTGCAAAAACAAAAGATTTACATTTTTTCTTAGGTACTACACAAAGCCATCATTATGCCAAAAGTCCATTCATTATTATCGGCACTTTTCATCCAAAGAAAGAAGTCCAGTTGAATCTGTTCTGAGTTCTTCATGACTTAAAATAAAAATCTTAATATCATTACCGCTTTATTACAGCAAAATCATATTGATCTTACAGAGTGAATTCTAATTTGTGGATTAGTCCCATTCTTTCAGTAATATAAATTCTGGGCAAAAGTAATGACTTATTATAATTTAGGTATCTGGTTACTCTTAATGTGTGAATATTTATTATATTTGAAGTAAATTCTTACACAAATGGCAACAACTGACCTTAAGCAAAACTTTGCTCGTATCCTTAGAACAATTGAAGGAAATGGCATGAAACCCACCAGTATTGCCAAAGCAATAGGATACACTACGACTACTCAACTAAACAGTACCCTTGCTGGTGAAAGCCTGTTATCAACAAAAGCAATCATAGGACTCATCGAGAATCTTAACGTAAATCCTTACTACCTTTTCTTAGGCAAAGGTGATATGTTCATAACTGATGAGTCAGAAGATGAACGATTGAAGAAAGAGAATCTGGAGTTGGAAAAAAGGTTAAATGAATCTGGGCAAATGGTCAATGATCTTCGTGAGGTAATTAAGCAGTTGGAGAAGCGAAATGCTGATCTCATTGACCTTTCAAGTGCTGCTATTAAGTATCATAAAGAGCACAAGTCAGAAGAAACAAAAACAGAAGAAAATAAATAGTTCTTTGTATACGATATAAGTAACTTGTTACTTTTTCATGGGTCACTTAAATGGAAAGAGTAATTGATTACTTTCTGAAACTTGCCCCAAATGCCCCAATAACTGCCCCACAACAAAAAAACCCCATTGATAATCAAGGGGTTTTAATTGGGTTGAGGTCGGTGGCGGATTCGAACCGCCGTAAACGGTTTTGCAGACCGCTACCTAGCCACTCGGTTAACCGACCGTAAGTTTGGAGTGCAAAAATAATAAATTTTGTGTTATTTGATGATATTCATTCAAATCATCCCTGTTTTTTCTTAACCCTTCCCCCTGATAGCTGTTGAAAAAGTTGAAATCCATTAACCACAAAGATCTCAAAGGACAAACACTAAGAACACAAAGTTCCGTAGCTATAGGAATGAATTATAAGATTTTACCTTCGTGCTCTTTGTGCCTCCTTGGTGTACTTTGTGGTTAAAAAGGACTTTTTATCAACTTATTTAAAAGAAATTTTTAAATAAAAACTCTAATTTTGAACAGACCGAATTACATTAAAACCCACATCATAATTTATCACCTGATTGATTGAATGAAAATATATAATTGCAAAATAATCTCTGCCTCCTTAATCCTGCTATTCTTTTCAAAGTTCATTTCGGGCCAAACCGGAGAAACCGTTCCCAATGACAGCACCACCATTCAGCAAAAGGATGTTGTTGATATTTTCCAGGAACTTCTATCCAGGGAATTACGTAAAGATAGTGCCTTAATGAAAGACAACGGCCCGTTCTTTTCACTCATTCCGGTTGTTGGCTATTCACTGCACACTGGACTGACAGGCGTTATTGCTACAAGCACCACCTTCTACTCGGATAATGAACGAAAGAAAAATTCACGCATTTTAATAAATGGCAATTACTCGGTTTATCACCAATACTGGTTTACTGTCATCAGCAATATCTTTTTTGAAAAGGTTAAGCTTCATCTTACCGGCGACACGCGATACTATAAATTCCCAACCATAACCTACGGACTGGGGCCAAAAAGCACTTTTTCTAACCCTCTTCATATCGATTATTCATATTTACGATTCTACCAGGTTGCATTTCGCGAAATAGCTCCAAATCTTTTTGTCGGAATGGGTTACAACCTCGACTTACACTGGAATATTGAAGCAGACTCTGTGCCAGGTTCGGACCTGGATCAATTTGTCAGGTACCAAAAAGGCAATCAGTCAATCTCATCCGGTATATCTTTAAATATTCAATATGACAACCGGAAAAATGCAGTGAACCCGCAAAAGGGTATCTATGCAAATATACAGGTTAGGCCTAAACTCACTTTTCTTGGAAGCAACAAAAACTGGCAATCATTATTGATAGACATCAGACGATATGTAAAACTGCCGGTTTCTTCAAACAATATTCTTGCTTTCTGGAGTTATAATGTAATTACATTATCAGGAACACCCCCTTATTTAGATCTGCCAAGTATCGGCTGGGATAATTATTCAACTACAGGTCGCGGATACGCTCCTGGAAGGTATACCGGAAGAAATCTGATTTACTTTGAATCGGAATACAGGTTTTCAATAACCGGTAATGGCCTTTTAGGAGGCGTTATATTTGGTAACGCACAATCAATTCCCAATAATATTTCAGATAATATTCGCCCACTAATTCCGGGAGCAGGTTTCGGCCTGAGAATTAAGATAAACAAATACTCGGGTACCAATCTGGCAATCGATTATGGGTTTGGAATAAGGGGTTCGCATGGCTTTTTCTTTAACATGGGTGAAGTTTTCTGATTCTTAGTGTGTTATAATGTAATTGCTCTCTATGATA
>Ga0182019_10000223_pt1 | contig 28468 bp, 19 predicted proteins | sample 812E2MmetaG_FD_120483 | JGI IMG/M metagenome (GOLD analysis project Ga0182019, IMG submission 120483) | Permafrost microbial communities from Stordalen Mire, Sweden - 812E2M metaG | ecosystem: Environmental > Terrestrial > Soil > Wetlands > Permafrost | place: Sweden: Stordalen | collected...
CGATCGAGGACTCGAGCACCGAGAAGGCCGGGTTCTACCGCCAGGCCTATGAGCACGCCGTCCAGGGCCGGCCCCAGTGCCTGGGTTCCTACGTGTTTCACTGGGCGCAGCACCACGAGAAAACCCATACCTGGTACGGCATGTTCCTCGAGGACGGCAGCCGGACCGAGGCGGTGGATGTCATGACGTTCCTCTGGAGCGGCCGCTGGCCTGCCAACCGCAGCCCCCGCCTGGGCGCGGGACCGATTCACCTCAACTCGGAGGATGGCACGGCCCAGGGACCGACGGTCTTGCCCCCGGGCGCCGTGCTTCGCTGCAGCCTCGACGCCTCGGATCCCGACGGAGACGCGCTCCGGTACAGCTGGGATTTGCGGCTGGACGTGAGCGGCGACCCGAAAGTCGGCGGCGACCGTGAGGAACCCACCCCGCCCATCGAGGGCCTGGTCCTGGCGGCCAGCGGCGACCGCGCCACGTTCCACCTGCCGGCGAAGGAGGGCGCCTACCGGCTGTTTGCCTATGTGCGCGACGGACATGGCAATGCCGCGACCGCCAACCTGCCTCTGCTCGTGAAACCGCCCGCCTTTCCCGCCCCGGCCGCGGATCCGAACGTCTCCGGATTCGGCGCCGGCATCCAGCGCACCATGACGCTGCTGGCCACCAGCACGCCGGAAAGGCGCAACGCCGTGCGCGTCCTGTTCTACGGCCAGTCACTCAGCAAGCAGGAATGGACGCGGGCAGTTGCTGACGATCTGCGCGCGCGCTTCCCGAACGCCGACATCACCTTCGCCAACCGCGCCATTGGGGGCTATGCCTCCAACCTTCTGAAGCGCACGCTGCCGCACGACGTTTTCGATTTCTATCCCGACCTGGTCATCTTCCACGATTTTGGGGGCGAGCCCGACTACGAGCACATCATCGGCGAGATCCGTCGCCATACCACGGCCGAGATCCTGATTCAGAACGACCGGCCGGACGCCTTGACGGTCGGGCCCGAGCCCACCGATCCAGCGCAGTTGCACGCGTACCAGTGGATGCGGCAGCACAATGCCGATTGGCTTCCCGACCTGGCCGCCCGCTACGGCTGCGAGATCGCCGACGTGCGCGGGCCGTTTCTCGAGTACCTGAGGGCGAACGGCCTGAAGCCGGCGGATCTCCTCTCTGATGGCGCCCACTTCAACTTCCAGGGCGACTACCTGATTGCGGAGCTGACCGGGCGCCACCTGCGTTACGATCCCAAGCTGCCGCGCAAATCCTGGGAGAACCTCGTGCGCAGCTATGAAGTCGGACGCGACGTCCAATGGGTGAACGGGAGACTGGAGTTGGAATTCGAGGGAAATCGCGTCGACGTCATCGCGGGCTGGGCGGATCCGTACCGCTGCGCCGAGGCGGAGGTCCTCATCGACGGCCAGCGCCCCTCGGTCCGGCCCGAACTCTATCACATCAGCCGTCCCAGCGACACGCACAGCGTGGACTGGCCGGCGGTGAACCGGATTTGCGCGCAGCACCCTTTGCTGGTCGAGAACTGGACGCTGCGGATCCTGGAATTGAACGCGGACGAGTCGCGCCTGCGCTTCGAGGTGACCGGCTCGCGCACGGGCCCGGACGGCGGCGGCGTGAGCACGGAACGCTTCGTCTCCAAGTCCGGCCGCGTTGTGATCGAGTCGGAAGACTGGACTTTCGCGCGCTCCTTCGAACTGCGGCACGACCCGACGCCGCCCGGCTTCGAAGTGACCTGGAGCGTTTTGCCCATGTTTGCGGATATGTACCGCGAGCCCCGCCTCGAAGACTCCGCGCGGGAGCAGGCCACCACCCTGGCGCTCGGGCTGGCGAATGCGAAACACCGGCTGGAGCTGATCGCACGCGGTCCGGATCCGCCGATGATTCGTGCCGTCCAGGTCTACCGGCCCCCCATGGTAAGCGCGGGAAACGTCGATTGAGGAGTCTGCCGTCTTTCTCTTGCTGCGCCGGCAATGACCCGACTGATTGGTCGCCCATGAGCGGCCCATGGGACCTCATTGACACCTACGGGTAGCTAGGGTACGTCCGGGTTCGTACCGACAGGTCAACGGCGTTCCCCATTTTCCTAATTGTCTATGGCAATTCCCTGGAGGAAACGTGCTTTGGGATTCTGCCTCCTGCTCGGCTGGGGAGCGATTACGGCTACTTCGTCTCGGGCTGGCTTCTTGGAGACTCTTTTTCGCGGCGAAGAGCTAACCGCCGTGAATTCCAAGGAATTCAACGGCTATGTTCGCAGCAAACTCCCGGACGGATCGTTTCAACCCGAGACATTCGCCTTTGGAGAGGGAGGCGTCCTTCCTGGCGCACCGTCGATGCGCGACCCGACTTTCGATGGTCTCGGTTTCCCGAATATCGCCCGAATACTCGCAGGGCCACTTGCCAGCCAAAAATACCTGCCTGCTCACGACCCGCAATCGACGAAACTGTTGATCATGGTTTTTTGGGGCACGACCTTTGGCGCTGACAACACGAAGGATGGTCCCTCGCAGGATGCGCTCAATTATTGGAACGCCAGCCTGCTGGGTTTCGAGGCCGAGGCGCGTTTTCTCGGAGAGAGCTCCGGCGCCAGTATCAGAGGACAGATCATCAGGAACCTGCATGCCTACGGGATCGGTGCCATCGAGGTGAACCGATATTATGTCATCCTGCGAGCGTTCGACTTTCAGTCCGCGTGGAAGCAAAGGAAGCTCCAGCTTCTTTGGGAAACGCGCTTTAGTCTGTCCGAACGCCGGCATGGGTTTAAACAGGACCTTCCCCGGATGGCGGAAAGTGCTGCGTTGTATTTTGGCCAGGACAGTTACGGATTGGTGCGCAGGCCTCTGATTCGCGAAGGCCGCATCCTCTTGGGCGAACCGAAAGTCCTGAGCGTGGTCGAGGACGAAACCAACCCGGGCGCGGCGGAATCCGCCGCCACTCCCGTGAGCCTGGTTGGGGATTGGCAAGGCACTACTCCGGGTCGCCTTCCTGTAACGGTTCACATTGATCAACGTGGGAATGCCACTTTTGAAAACCCGGGCGAGCATGTGATCCTACCGGCACGCGTTTCAGTACACGGGAATTCGGTGGCGGTAATCGTGCCAGGTTGGGACATCTCTTTCCGCGGAACGCACAATGGAGACCGGATGTCCGGCACCATTTCCCAATATGGCACGGCCGGGCCCCTCAACCTGGCCAAAACGCCCAAGCCGGCCGGTGAGAACCACCGTGTCGGGAACGATGCGAGAACTCGCGGCGATGCGCCGCAGAAAGCAGGTCCCGATCCGGCGGAGCCGCCAGCCAAACCCTAGCGTACGGTGCCTTGAATGGAGTTTATCGATATGAAAAAGCTCTGGCAGGATATTGCCCGCCATCGAGGAGCCGCGGCACTCTACCTCGTTTACTGGCTCGCGACCGTAGTGATGGTTCCCCTTACGTCGGATGGGGGTATTCCTGACCCGGCCGTGGCGCTCCTGCTAAGCAACTCCTTGATTCCGTGCGCAAGCCCTAGTCTCAATAATCTCTGGAGAATGTATCGCGCACCTTGTTAGGATCTGGTGATCGGACATCAGCACCTTTCGCCCGTTGGGCTACGGCGAGACACCTCGCCGTAGTCCCGCAGCAGCGGGACGCAGGCGGGTGGCCTTCCAGCCGTCCTGTCCGCCATAGCTTCAGCGACGGCGGAAGGCTGGTGCCCAGGGAGGACTCGAAGGCCAGCCGCTTCCTTCGGAGCTTCACAGAATTCTGAACAGCTCTGTTCCGAGCTGTCTGAGATCGTCTCAGCCTGGCCAAAATTCCCACCCGATGTACGAAATGTAGTCCTGAGGCTCCTGCGCGTAACGCGCAGATATGAGTGACGGCTCTGCCGGCACGATGTGGGCGGGTGGGCGTCTGGCTAGTGGATATCGATATCCGGGGTATGACCCTCTTCCGCTGTCCCCAGTTTCCGATCAGTGTATTTTGGCTGTCCCTCAGTTTCCTATCAGTATACCTTGAAGTACGTCCCCAAGTCTACGACCCGAGGTCCACGACGCGGGGAAGACCTCGTACGACGTCTTCGCAAAGATCACCTGGCACAATGTGAAAAGCTGCTGGAACTTGGATTTTAATAATTCGGGAGGATTGCTATGAAGCGCGTCGCTCTGCTGTTCATCCTGCTCGCGGCCAGTTCCGCCTTATTGGTCGCATCGAAACCGAACGACAATGAAAACGTCACTCTGACCATCAACGCGGTCTGCACCGCCACATCTTCCGTCAAGGAACATGACTGGTCTTTGCAGGATTCGGTCACCGTCAACATGACCGAGACTGTGACCTATCGTATCGTCTCTATGGAGAAGTCGGGCTTTGTTGAGCTGGAAGCGATCTCCCACACCAACAACCTCTCAGCGGGCGGGGGCGGTGCCCTTCATGTCCCGGTGGAGCCACGGAAGTGGAGCTATTCGATCAACGGTCAGACCAAGAACCCTCTGGTTGGCCTGACTCTGGATTACGGCAGAGGATTCGTGATCCTGCACCCCGAGAACTTCGTTCACGAGGGCAACCTGAAATCAACCGACCCGTCTTACGGCGCCGCTGGCCGCATTGCGGACACGGGCGTATCCGATGCCGTCAACCAGTTGGGGAGTCCAGGGAAGCAGGATTTCGCCGTCCAATGCAGGAAGACCTTCAAGCCCTGGCCAAAGGACCTCCAGGTGAGTGGTTCGGCCACCCATCATTTCTCGATGGACAGCGCAGATGGCCAGACCAGGCAGTCAGCGGACCTGACAATGTCCTATACCGTCTCGAACAATTTTACCCAGGAGCCCGAGGCCGAGATCTTTCCGCCGGACAAATACGCGTCTTGGGTGCCCGAGGCTGGCGAGGACGAGGAGAAGCCGGGCAACACGATCACCGTCCAAGCCCGCGTTCATAAAAAGGGCGATCCCAAGACGCCCTATTACAAGAAGGCTCACTTCAAGTTTCAGCTCGTCGAAGTCAGCAAGGAAAAGGGGGTATGCTTGAACTGGCCCCGTCCGTACTTCGCAAAAGACGGCTTTGATCTCAAAATCGAGCCGAACTCAAATACTCCGCTGAAAGTAGGCGGGGACGGCCAAAGCGCGGAAAGCGCCGCGGGATTGGATGAATCCCACGTCACGATCACCTCTCATGACTGGGGTGCGTACGGAAAGCTCACGGTCACGGTTGTCTTCGATGATGGCTCGAAGGTCGACGCGCACGTTCTGGGCGATCCATCGAAACAGGCGCTGACCATCCCGAAAGACGACAACGGCAATCACATCGCCGACTTCTGGGAGAAACACTACCTCGGCGGCCCTGACGCCAAGGCTGACGACGACCTAGTCCCCATTGGCGATAAAAGCCAGGGCGACGGTCTTTCGCTCTACGAGGAATATCGAGGCTTCCGCGTACAAGGGGAGCACATCCGCACGAGTCCCATCGAAAAAGATCTCTTCGTCCGGGACGACGACAACCTTGGGTTGGGTTATTTCGCCCAGTCTGGGCTGACCGTACACCTGATTCAAGATGGCGAGTATGCTAATGAAGATGGCGAGTTCAACGTATTTGTGATCAATTGCAACCGCGGCTTTGCGACCCGGGGGCAGCAACATCTCCTCAGAATGCAGGACAAGAAACTGACGGGCCTTTACGGCTTTGCCGCCGGCATCGGTCCGGGTGTACCCAAAACCACCCTATTGGTGAAAATCGACGTTGCGAGATGCCTGGAGAAAAGTGCCCAGGAGCTTCAGAACACCATTGCCCATGAACTCGCGCATGGATGCAACGTCTGGCACCACGGAGCCAGTGACGATGAGGTCGCTGAAGCGGAGCACCTGATGCCCGACGGCACTTGGGTAACGTACATTCTGGTTCCTCCAGGCACAAAATTCAGGATCGCGGTCAAGGGCGGGCAGGAAAGTGGAGTCGAAAAGTGCATCATGCGATATGAGGAGGCAAATTACTACGAGGCTCCCACGGGAACCTGGCGCTGGAAAAAAGCTGACGGTACGCTGCAGCGAGGAGAGGACTATAATCCAGGGGAAGATCCCGGCACGATCTTTTGCGATGATCCGAAAGGGACCGGAGTGAATGATAAGGACCGCCCGGGGGGCAGTAAGGCAGGGGATGCCGCCAAAGGCAACTGCAAGGGGCAATTCTGCGTTAACGACAACAAACACTAGGTGATTTGCCGGAGGGTAACATGAGCAAACTGCGCTGGGCCTTGCTGATTCTGCCTGTCATCGCCATCGCGGCCGTCATCTTCTTCGTCCGACGTCCCCAGCAGATAGCCGCTCCGGAATCCTCGCCGCCGGCTAAATCCATTACCGAAATCGAACAGGAAGACGCGCCGCCCCTGCCCGACGTCTCGCTTCAGATCAACGAGCCCGGAGAGGCGCAGGTCATCCAGGGGACGCCGCTTATCTTCACCGTGCGTGCGGCCAATCCTCGTGCTGCCAATACGCTGGCAACGAACCAGGCTCACGAACGATCTCTCGCCCTGATTCAGGAGAAACTCTCCAAAGGCGAACTCTCAAAACAAGATTCCGAACCCATGCTCGAACTGGCGCGCGTGAAGCGCGAAATCAAGACAGTTCAGTTGGGCACCAGCGATCGTGGCTGGGAGAAGTTCCTGCATTTCGAAGTGCAAACCGCCGGCTCTCCCTTCGCCCCAGTGAATTGGCCTTTGACGCTGGTCAAGTCCCCCGACGTGAAGAGTGTTTTGCTGGACGGCAGCTCGAATGTCCAGATCCAGTACGCCCTGAATCCCCAGAGCGCCGACAAAGTGCCTGCGGGCGATTACGTGCTTCAGGCTGTCCTTGAAGTCGCGGCCGGTACATCGCTGCCGCAGGAACTCTGGCGCGGCCGGGTCGCTTCCGTGCCCGTGAAATTGAAGATCACGCCAGCGCCCGCGCAACTATCGGCTGCGGACCGGGCAAGCATGAACCTTCAGCGAGCGGAGTTCTTTTCGACGACCAGCGATTGGGCCAACGCGCTCCAAAGTGCCCAGGACGCCTTGAAGGAAGATCCCAAGCTGATTCGCGCGCAGATGATCCAGGGCGAAGCGAAGGAGGCACGGGGCGATCTGGCCGGAGCGAAGGACGCCTTTTCGCAAGCCGTGCGGCTGTTCTATGAACAGTATCCCGATTCCTATGAACGGCCGCAGTACCTGTTGGACAGAATTGCCGCCCTCGACAAACGCCTCGGCAGCCAGCTTGGCCGCGTTGTGGCCACTCCGTCGCCATAATTCCAGCGCCCGCTGGCGGGTGGCCTGCCAGCCGTAGGCTTGGCGAAGGCTGCTGTCCAGAAGGGACTCGAAGGCCAACCGGCAGGATCTCAAGGCGCTGGCACCCAGCCGGAAGCCACCGGCGAGAAATCGCCCGCCTCCCTCGGAGCCTCACAGAATCCTGAACAGCTCTGTTCCGAGCTGTCCGAGATCGTCTCAACGCTGCGCCTCGCCGTAGTCCTTCCGCTGCCCGACGAAGGCAGGTGGCCAAAGCTCCCGTCCGAAATCCGAAACGCCGTCTTAACGCTTCTGCGCGCAGCGAAACAAACTCGGCGTTAGCGAGCGGAGTTCTGGCATCTTGAAATAGTCGTCCCTTAAAAACTAGTCTGCGGGCGCAGGCCAACGGGAAGGAGAAGCGTCCGCAGCACGATGAGGATCCCGGCGAGGATCGTATCGAGGCACGCCGAAGCGCGGCGCAGCCACAGTCGCAGGTTCGCGGCCGTCGCCGCGAGCAGTCGGTTGATCGCGTCGCCTTGGACGTCGCGCAGGAAGTTGCGGCCGAACCGGAAGTCACTTTTGAGGTGGCTAATGCGGGGCTCGATCGCGGCCCGGCGGCGGAAGCGTTCCCGCGCTTGACGTCTGGCGTACGCGGTGGCCTCGGGTTTGGGCGCACCGGGAATCAACAGCTCCGTCGCGCCGTAGTGGCGCCGGCCGGATACCTCACGGGCCACCACTTGGCTAAACTGGTGCGCATTTGGGGGCATTGATGTATGCGATACGGCGCATCAGATTCTTCAATTAACACTTGCGGCCCTATAATTGGTATACTCCGTACCACTCAACCAATGTTCATTCCATGAAGAAGGACTCTACCTCAACTGCTAAAGTTGGCTTTTCCGTTGTTCTCGGAGTTATCGCGGTCTTCGTCATGTTCCTCGCAGGGGCGGTGACTGAAGTCCCCGGAAAGAACTCGATCCGGGAAATCGTTACTTCGTGTTTGGTGGGGGCCCTGTATTTCGGGTTCTGCCAATTCTGGGTCGCGCCAAGGGGGAGCCGCGGGTTCGGGGCGAAATGGCCCACATTGGTCGCCATGATTCTGCCGTTGCTGTGCGTCTTGGTGTTGATATTTTTGGTCGAAACTAGGTCCCTGGTTTCGGGTCTCCCTTGGCTGGTATCCGGCTGCTTGGGGAGTCTCGTGGGTGCAATGATTGCCGGGCGGGTAAGCACCCAACCACGCCTTGAGTCTCCGCCGACAAGTGCGCTTGACCGCCAGAGGAACGGTCGTCGTTTCCTATTGGTCGGTGTTGCCATCTTGGTTGGGGTGAGCCTGTTGGTTGTGGTCGGCGTGACCCCGCCGCTCATGGCCGACCCTCCCTGTATTCACGGCTTTAGAGCCCATGGGGTCGCAGTAACGCTTGGTGTCTTCGCTGCCCTGAACCTTCTCGTGGCTGTAATGCTCGCCTTCGTTGCCCTGCGCCCAAGGACACGCGATCGCTATTCGACAGGAACTCTCGGGGCTCCAGCCGTCCTTGCGCTCCTTTTGGCATTTTTCTATGCGATGGTCAGCGTTATCATCCGCTCGGACTGCCCGACCTTGGGGACTGCGTCCGTCCTGCTCGTGGTCTGCGCTGTCTCCGATCTCGTCACCGCCGTGCTAATAACCGCCGCGTCCGTCGTCGCGTACCGTGCCCTGAAGGCAAGCGGCTGAATTTCGCAAACTTCGCCGTCCGGTGTCTATCGCAGTTTCGGGGTAAGAGGGCGGGATACGATGTGGCAAGCAGATGACCGCTCGCGGCGCGGAGGCATCGCTCACGGTGCTGCCGGTGCTTCTCCTCGGTCAGCACCGTCGGCAAAAAGACACCCGGTAAGGCGCTGGTCCAACCGCAGTGTTTATCGTCCGAGCATGAGACATTCCAATCTGAAAGGGGCGCTTCAGCTGGAAGGTGGCACCTGGGGCAAAAAGGGAGCCATCTATTTCCCGTTCTTTTGCCCCGGCGGAACTCAATGGCATGTTCGATGATAGATAATATCGCTAGGTGAAATCTACTATTCCACTGCGCAGGGCCGCGTGGCGGGGATTTCTACGGTACCTGCGCGCCCTGTAACTATGCCCGCATGAACCGCACCCTAGAGCAGGTCGGCCTAATCGATCCGAGGACAGGTAAACCCATCCGCTCGACTTGGTCCGGGCTGGAGCGCTAACGTTAACCAAGCTGCGACGAATGTCGAGGCGGGCGCGCTCTGCATCCTTACATGGATTCTCTTTCCTCGTGATACGCCTTGCCAGCCTGGAACATTCTCAGGCGCTGGCGGGCCTGCTCCGCGTCCGCCGCGCCGGGATTGGAATCCAGGTATTCTTGCTCCCATTTCACCGCTTCCGTGAAGTTGCCCATCTCCGCGTGAGCAACCGCGAGCGTTTCAACCCATTTCTTCCCCTGCGGCAGTTCGCACGCTCTCGTGGCATATTCTACGGCTTGGCGGCCATTCCGGAACTTCTCCTCGGGCGCGGTAGCCAGCACCCAGGCGAGATTATCATAGGCGAGGTCAAACTTGGGATTGAGCCGGACAGCTTCGCGGTAATCGGCAATGGCCCGCCCGTAGTCGCCCTTCTTCTTACAGGCGAAACCACGGTTGTTATAGGCCATGGCGCAGCTGGGATTGAGCCGGAGGGCCACGTTGCAGTCGGCGATGGCCCGCTCGCAGTCGCCCTTGTTTAGGTAGGCAAGGCTCTGGTCGAGATAGGAGTCGACGGAGCCAGGGTTGAGCCGGAGTGCTTCGCTGCAATCGGCGATGGACCGGTCGTGATCGCCAGATCCCTCATACGCGCGGCCCCGACCGCGAAAAGCCTCAGCGAGACCGTGATTGAGCCGCAGGGCCTCATTGAAATCGGTGATGGCCCGCGCGTGGTCACCTTTTCCGTCATAGGCAAAGCCACGCACGAGGTAAACCGCCTCAGGAGATTTGGGCTCGAGGCGCAGGAGCGCGGTGAAATCGGCGATGGCCCGCTCGTAGTCGCCCAATTTCAAATAGAGGCGACCGCGAGCGGCATAGGCTAAGGCGAAATCGGGCTTAAGTCGGAGGGTTTCGCCGTAGTCGGCGATGGCCCGGGCATGATCGCCCTTCTCCTCATAGACAGCGCCACGGCTGAAACAGGCCTCGGCGGAATGAGGGTCAATCCGAAGCGCCTCGCTGATGTCGGCGATCGCTTGCTCATGGTCGCCCATTTTCAAATAGACGGCCCCGCGGCTGGCGTAGGCGTTGGCACTTTTAGGGTAGAGCCGGATCATCGCGCTGAAATCGGCGATGGCACGTTTATGGTCCCCCTTCCCGTCATAGGCGAAGCCACGAAGGAGGTAGACCTCGGCGGATTTGGGATTGAGTCGGACCACTTCACTCCAGTCCGCGACCGCCCGGCCATGATCACCCTTCCTTTCATAGACTCGACCGCGGTTGTTCCATGCGTCGACGGAAGCGGGATTTAGCCGCAGGGCTTCGCTGAAATCGGCGATGGCACGGTCGTAATCATTTTTCTTCTCATAGGCGAGGCCCCGGCTGTTGAACGCCTCGACGGATCTTGAGTCAAGCCTAAGGGTTTCGCTACAGTCGGCGATGGCTCGGTCGTAATCGCCTATTGTTAGGTACGCGGTGCCGCGATTGAGATAAGCCATCGCGAAATCCGGCTTAAGGCGGAGGGTCGCGCTGCAATCGGCGATGCCCCGATTGTTGTCACCCTTCCTGAAATAAGCCAGAGCCCGGCCAAAGTAGGCCAGCTCGCAACTGGGGCTGAGCCGGATGGTTTCGCTGTAATCGGCAATGGCCAAATCGTAGGCCTTGTTCTCAAAGGCAGCCGCGCCCTTTTGAAAAGCATCCATCGCCTCGTCCGCCCGGAGTTTTGGCGACCCGAGCGCAGCCAAGGTCAAGCAAAGCAACAGCAGGAGCGGAACGGCCAACCGCCGAAACAGCCGCCGCGTTGGTTCGGCTCCGGGGACCCAGGAGACCCAAGACGCGCCAGCAAACCTGACTGCCAGTGGTGCGTAGAACATGATTCGGACGAAAGTTGGCTGTCTTTGCCTTGCCGCGAATATACTCCCTCCGGCAGTCGGGGTGTTAATCGAAAAAACGGATACCGGGCATTGAGCAGACAAATGGCTGGTTCGCTTGTATCGGCTCCTGGTTGCGCACCCTGTTCGGATCTCCTCAAGAAAGCGCCCGGAGGCACCCGACCGGACGCTTACCGCCTCCGGGCGGGGTGGCATCGTTCACCGTGACAGGGCGGTCTTTAGCCCTCGCGGATAGACCGGCACAGGCTGTTCACTGTTTCTTGTTGGCTCGCTCAATCGCTCCGATGACGGCACCAGCGCAAAACAGGATCACCGCGATTAGGACCGCCAAAACCCGAAGGAGTTCGTCGATGGGGCGGTCTGGATGTACTCCGGTGCGTATCCACGAGAAGGAGCAGACAGCGAGAATCAGACCGGAGATGATGTATAGGAGGATCTTCATGGGGGCATCGTTCGCCCCTGGTCTGTGCTCGCGCGGGACAGATGACAACGGTGATCCGAGGCAGGACGCCACCGCCACAGTTTGACCAGCCGGGGCGATCTCTGGCTGGCGCGATAAGAGAAGGGACAGCTCGCGCGGTCTAGGTTATCTTAGGCTCGGGCTTGTAGGAAAGCCCGGCGTTGTCGACCCATCGCCAGCCAACCGGCTTCAATTCCCCGGGTTCCCCCCACCAATTCCCGCCCGTCCAAACACCCGCAGTCGTCTTCCCGTTGGGTAGCAATAGCTCCGTAGTGAAGGCCCATGGAAGGGGCGGCTCGGCGGGCGATTCCCATGCTCCGCGGAGGGGATTACGCTCAACGTAGTTCGCGGGCGGGGTCACGTTCACCTGGCTCAGTGAACTTCGGCCTGCACAAACGTCAAATGCGAGGAGGTGTTTGGCCCCTAGCTGACCGAAGGGGGTTTCAGGATCGCACTTCGGCTTGTTGATCTGCCTCGCAGATTCCCGCTTGAAGAACGGGTTAGGCACCTGCAACGCGGCTTCCGGACTTGGAGGGTAGTCCTTCCGGGGGCTCAGTCCGTGCGCCCTTGATCAGAAGCCAGAGGATGATCAAAAGCTCCCCAACTCCCAAGAACATCAACTTATGAACGATGCTCCCATAAACCGGGAAGAGCAAGGATGTCACGCTAATGGCTAGATCAGCAAAACAACCGATAATCAGGAAGATGCCAAGAATTCGGGGAATGAACCCGGACCGAAATACCAAAAGCCCGAACGGGAGGAGCCAGAGGCCCCACAGTGCCGTGACAGCGTCTGTACCGTAGCCACGCAACCTCAGAAAGCCCATTGTCATGGCATCGAGCTGATGCTTGTCGAATGCCGACCAGTAATCGGCCCCGTTTGAAAGGACGAGCGGAGCAATCCCGAAGAGCATACTGGCAAACCCCATTGGGACTTGAACGAGAACCAGGGCCACCATCAGGGCAGCCAGTCTTATGTTCACTCCTTTAAGCAACTGATACAGGGCCAGCACCAGGAAGACAAAAAGGACCTGCGACGCCAGATCGCAGACGACACAAAGCCGGTAAAGTAGCTGAGAGGACGCAATCTTGGCAGCTGTCGCGGCGGCATCGCCACGTACGATGAAACCTGACGGGATGTTCAGACCAAAGGCGGCGGTTACTCCCATCAGGAGATACAGCACGCCAGCTACCCTTGCTTCATGTTTACGTGAGTTCATTTTCTCCATTCAGCCATTCCGTTATCGCTGCGAGACGTCTGAAAGCGAGTCGCGGCCTACGGCTGGCGCGCCTCCTGCCCCGCAGGGGGCGTGACGGGTGGTGCCGTCGAATGGTTCGGCTTGTTTTCTTCCCCGCCGGGCTTCTCCACATACTCTTCAGCGGAAATCCCGAAGCGGAATCCAGCTACCGTAACCTGCTTCTGCTCTTTGCCGTGAACCAGGACCATTGCGGAGTCCCTGTCTGATTCTTCCGGCTTAAGGGCGTTCTCTTGCTCGATGATTCTCACCTGTATCCCGTCGCCCTCAAAATGCGGCACCAGCTTTATTCCAAAAACTCCATCTCTGTATTCGGTTGCGACTTCGAAGCTCGAATCCGCGTACAAAATCACAGTCTCGGTTTTGCATCCTTTGCAGCCCTTCTCCTCATGGCTTAGCCATTCCACCTGCATCCGAACAATGCGCTGGTGTTCCGCCGAGGCGCTAGCCGTCAATAGCGCAAGGAACGCAATCGTGAGAGCTGATTTTAACATAGGATTTGTCCGATGTTGAAAGACAGGCCTACGGCTGGCGCGCCTCCTGCCCCGCAGGGGGCGTGACGTCTGGCGGGATTGGGCGCAGCGATAGGTTCGGCGCAGTTCCATACAATCGCTGCACAGATTCTTTGGTGAGCACGATGATTGTGAAGACACCCAGCACCGTTCCGAATGGCATGAACATGCAGAGGATGGCTGCCATGACGACACTGAACAGCCGTTTTCGCCGTTTGGTGATGTACCGCCCAGAAATTACCGTGGCAATGGCAGCAGACCACCCTAGCAGCGCAAAGAACGCTCCTATCGCGATAAAGACGTATCCAATAGCAGCTGGTGGAGGTGGACCCTTCTGCCCTTCTGTCATGAAGTGCGGGCTCGCCACGAAAAGCACCCCCATTCCCACGTAGAGCAGCGGAAAGCAGGCGAAGAAAGCCCCTATCGCGCCGACAATGTAGTGGAATATCGCCAACAGCTTCAGGTGTTCTTCGTCTTGGCTCATGGGGGGTGTCTGCTCCGGGGTTTATCCGCTGGTCGTCTAAATTCAACGATCTGCCGCGCCGGACGGCGGCGCGTCGGGTGCGCCAGCAGCCGGTGTGACGCTGGCCGGTGTCGGTAGCGGCCCTCTATTCAGCCTGCCAGATACCAGCGCGACCATCGGGACAACTATCGTCATAAGCAACCACGACCCCAGGGGAACTACAAGGAACATGAATGCGGGCTTCGGCCCGGGGGGCCTGAACGCAACATTCCCGTAGATGGCCAAAGAGCCCACCGTGAGAATCAGCATCATGCCGTGAAGCGCCGCTCGCGTGGAAGCCGACCAACGCCACGAAACCACGTTGGCCAATACGAGGGCCACGAACGGGGAGAGCACCCAGATCGCAAAAAGAACCAGCAGGACACGGGACGGGTTACGACGACCGACCCAGAGCATCGAAGCGACCGAGCCCCCGGCTCCAGCCACCACCGCAGTCAGGGCCATTGCGCGCAAGAGGCCAAGGAACCCAGTATCAGGCCTTCCCCGGCCTGTCTCAGCTTTTATCGGACTGGGACCATTGATGCTCATAGATCTCTACTGATGCCGGACGCTGAAGGTCAGTCGTGCCCTATGGCTGGCGCGCCTCCTGCCCCGCAGGGGGCGTGACGGCTGGCGTCGTCGACTGCGGCGCCTTGTTAGCTATGGACTCGTTATGCCGGGCTTTCTATCAGCTCTTGCCCGGAAAGTTGAAGAAGGATTCTTCACTCTCTTCGGTCATGAAAAACAATCGGTGTTCGTTCCTACCACCGTCTGTAACGATCATCATTCTGGTATGCTCCGGCGTTTTTGGTTCTTCTAATAGATACTTCATGTCCTGTTTGTTTTCGTTTTCGAAGAATTGCTTCCAATAATCCAGGCCCCAACCGGTTGCCTCGCCACCACCATACTTAAAGTAAATCTCTTTAAACTGCTCCTTAGTAACCTCTTGCATCTCTTAGACCTCTCGAAGGCATAACGTTTAACGATCTGCAACGCCAGGCGGCGGCGCGACGGGTGCTTCAGCAGCTGGAGTGCCGCTGGCCGGCGTCAGCAGAGTCAGCTGGTTGGGCTGCGTCTGTTGAATTAGGGCGTGGATTGCATTTGTGGTTTCTTCACCGACGATAAAGTCGCCGGACTCCCTTTCTCCTAAACCGCGCAGAATTGAATCCAAAGTCATCAAGTTAAGGATTTCCTTATGCCTGCAATAGATTCTGATTTCCGGCTCTGATATCCAGAGTCCGTGCGACATTCTTTCGTATGAGGCATTTCCAAGAATCTCCGCAAGATGCGATAGCCACACGTGGTCGCTCAATCTGATATCAACTCCGCCCTGGCCTGGATAATAGGAAATCACAACCTCGTCTGCTTCGCGGACTAAACCGGCGAAATATTCTGCGGGCTTCTTGGCCCTAACGTACGCTGCAAGCTTCGCTTTCTCGACCGAGTCACGTTCTCGGTAAGATGCCCGCACCCAAGCCAGCCCCCAGCCGGCCAGCGCCGACGGGATACAAATCAAAAGAAGTAGATACAGCGATCGCTTCATTGCTCTTGGTGACGACCTGAAAACAATTTTTTCTAGGTCCAACGTCGAAAGGCCAGCGCGACCTACGACCGGCGCGCCTCCTGCCTCGCAGCCGGAGACGCAGCCGGGGCGGCAGTCCCAAGAGGAAAGTGAGATGACAAGCGCATGATTGTTCGGCTCCTCACAACCCGCCTTTCTTCTCAAGGAGGTCGACCAAGACCTCGAATCGCCGATTGAGCGCCCTTTGGCTGTCCTTAACCGCGGCCCCGATGATAATGACAGTGGCTAGGAAGACTAACATCCCTTCGCCGCGCGTCGGAGGGCCGAAATCAAGTAAAACGAGACCTGCTCCGTAAAGAACCATGAGTCCGTAGGTCCGCCAGTAATCCCGAAAATGCAGGGCCGGGCTGCGGAGTTCACGCTTCGCCTTCAGTTCCGCTAGAATTGACTGAGGGTCTGGTTGCATGGGTGGGGCTTCCGTTATGCGCCGCAGAGGTGCCTATCCGCCAATGCGTTTACGCCGCCCGTTCGCATGGTTCAACCAATTTGTGGATCTGGAAATGGCAGGGCAATCCACGAAAGGAACTAGTGGCCTGCTATCGTGCGACGACACGAAGGGAGCCCGTTGCGGTCTTCCTTTCCTAGCAAGATGCGCCTACACCCTACTACTGCCCAAGGACGGGCTCACTTCCGGCGGAAGGCCTTGCGGATACCTACGAGAAGGCTGAGCGCACCGTAGAACCACAAACTCGGAGCACCACCGCCCCCGCCACCACCCGAAAAGGCCGGGGCCCAAGGGTTTTCAACCGCGCCGGACACTGTCAACGTCGCCTTGTTGCTCGTTACGCTTCCCTGGCTGTTTGAGACCGTGACGGTATAGTCACCGGCACTGGAAGATTGCGCCACGAACTCAAGCCAGGGACCCGTCTCACCACTGATCGCGGTACCGTTGAAGTACCACTGGTACGTGGGCGTCGGTTTCCCGGATATCCCCACCGTGAACTGCGTGGCGCTCCCGGCTTTCACCGTCTGGCTCTGCGGCTGTGCCGTGATAGCGGGAGCGGCAGGGACATAGCCCAGCCGGATGGTGTCATTGTCCGTATCGGCAACGTAGAGGCTGCCGGTGCTGTCCACCGCGAGGCCAGTGGGGTGATTGAAAAGGGCAGCACTGCCAACGCCATCGGTGCTTCCACTCGTACCAGCCCTCCCGGCGACGGTAGTGACTTCGCCAAGGGAAGTGATCATCCGGATCGTGTGGTTGTCCGTGTCGGCAACGAAGAGATCGCCATTACTGTCCGCCGTTATCCCGCATGGATAAAAGAACTGCGCTATGGAGCCGGGACCGTCCGCGCTGCCCGTCGCGCCCGCCAACCCAGCCCACGTGACCACCGAGCCAGTCGATACAGTAATCTTCCGAATGATGCTGTTGTTCGCGTCGGCAACATAAAGGGTGCCGGGACTGCTGAGCGCCAACCCTTGCGGACCGTAGAACCGCGCAGCAGTCCCTACGGCGTCAACGCTGCCGCCCGTTCCGGCGGCTCCGGCCAGAGTGCTGACAATGCCCCACGGGGTGATCTTGCGGATGGTATGGTTCAAGGTGTCGGCGACGTAGAGGTTCCCGGCGGTGTCCACCACGATTCCGGCAGGTTTGTTGAACCGCGCCGCGGTTCCGGTGCCGTCAAGGCTGCCGCTCGTTCCCGCTGCCCCCGCCAGCGTGCTGACCACGCCCGCAGAGGTAATCTCGCGCACCACGTTGTTGTCGGTGTCGGCGACAAAGACATCTCCCGCCCAATCGACCGCCACGCCGGATGGGTGGTTGAATCGGGCGACCGTGGCAGCGCCGTCGGCGCTGCCGCTGATTCCAGTGTACCCGGCCACGGTCGAGACGACCCCTGCTGACGTCAGCTTTCGAATGGCGTGATTGTAGGTGTCGGCGATGTAGAAGTTGCCAAAACTGTCGATCGCGACATCGGTCGGTCCATAGAATCGGGCGACGCTGCCGCTGCCGTCGGTGCCGCCGGTGTTGCCGCCTTGCCCGGCCACAGTGATCACAGTCAGCGGGGTGGCCACAACGAGGACTGCTGGCGAGGAGGTGTCATTGCCGTAGCTGTTGGTGCACATGCATCGGAACAAGTCCCCGTTCATCGCGACAGTGGCGGAATTGACGGTCAGCGTGGCGGTGGTGGTGCCACTGTAGGTCCCATTGTCATTCAGGTTCGTCCATATCGAGCCTCCGGCCTCAATCCGCTGCCATTGATAGGCCAGTGGAAGCGGGCCGGTCGCCACCAGGGTGAACGTCGCTTTGGTTGCCGGGGCCACAGTCTGACTGTAGGGCTGTGTCGTGATCGAAGGGGCACTTGTCTGAGCAAAAACAGTGCCTTGAAGCAGCGAGAGAGCCGCTAGCGCATACAAGCTCCTGGATGTTTTCATAGTGGAATAGGGTTGGATCTTCCCATACATGCGAAAATTCTTCCCGCAAGGGATCACCGCCCCCACAGCGGGCTCCGTGGCTACGAGCAGAGTGAGCAGCGCAAGGACGATGACACATTCGATCATGGCGGGGGGCGGGAGAGAGAAAGGTGGGTTGGCGGTACTTGAAGCGAACGCGTCAAGGATACCCGACTTCGAAGGAGGCCGGTGAATTGATAAAATCTTCGGAACCCATTGATTCCGCCAATGGCCTGTCTTCAAGGTGCAGGCCGCGGTTAGATCGGAAAGGCGGTGCGCCGCTGGTCCACGTCGGTAGCGGCACCTTGCTCGGCGATTTCATTTTCGTGATCTGTCCCGAACGACTGCTACACAGGCGGCAAGTAAGCCAACGAGGAGGCCAATTGCGGCAGGAATGGCATACATGCTGGGTTGAGCTATCACGCGATTGCGAACGCCCACAACGATGAAGGCGTACAGCGCGAAGGCAGCAAATACGCGAACATAGTGCCAACCACCATAGGTCTGGATCTTCTTTAGTGATCCCATTGATTCCCCGGCATCATGTTGAAGTACATCTGATGCTGCTGCGAAATCCTCATCCTCTACATCCGCTTTCACCCCTCCGACGGCCATGGAGTAAAGCTAATCCGCGGTCACAATATTCTCGTCTCTCACGTACGCCGCAATCCCGCTGCCCTCCAGACGGGCGCGAAGTAAATGCGCTTCTTACGCCGAGTTTGCTATGGATCAATGGATTCGATCCGCGATGAGGTTTTCACTACCCACAGCGAGTAATCAACGGCGCGGTTTCACGGCGGTGCTGCCGCTGACCTGACCAGGATTGGCGTGCAGCCCCGTGTGTCGAAGGATGCCACCGTCCCTTCGTCAACCGGCTATGTTCACCCCGACTTTAAGCATGGCCCGCTACGCTGGAGGAAAAACGGTCGTTGCCGAGCAGAGTTGGTCCCATCGGTTAGTTTTCGCTACCCACAAGTGTATCCGCTCGACCTGTCCGTCCTTTGCGTTCAGCCTATGGACTTGGTTGTGCAGAACAGGAGCCGGGTACCCCAACTTCGCCCGTCCCAGGATTTCTGGTGCGAATACTTGATTTTTGCCTGGGCCGCTGATCAGCCGCGCCGGACGGATGGAACGCGGAGGCCGCTTTGCGCGGCGCCTCATGACCCCATCGGCCTGGCGCCCCCAGCTCCCTGACTGTTCTCAATCGCGGAAAGAAATCAAAAGCCATGCACAGACATCTTGTTTGGTCTTGGATCCTGATTCTGGCCTCCCCGGCTTTCGGAGCTGCAACGGAGGCCCAGCGTGCCCTCGAGCAGGGCCTCACCCTCGATTCTCAGGGCCGTTACGCCGAGTCCCGCGATGCCTACAGCCAGGCCATCCGGCTCGAACCGAAATTTTTCGAGGCCTGGTATAAACGCGGATGGGCGAGGAACCGGTTGGGAGACTCCAAGGGAGCCATCGAAGACTTCGACAAGGCCCTCCAGCTTGAACCGGGAAAGGCGCCGGCTTGGAACGGCCGTGGCGCCGCGCGCGACAAGGACGGGAACGTGGCGGGAGCGCTCCAGGACTTCCAGAAGGCAATCGATCTCGATCCAACCTATCACAGTCCCTGGGGGAACCGCGCCCTGCTCAAACTTAGCCGAAAAGACTACCGCGGCGCGCTCGACGACGCCAATCGGGCCTTGCAATTGAATCCTTCGGCCGCCGAAGTCTGGCACACGCGCGGCACGACGCGCTGGTACCTCGCGGATTATGCGGGCTCGATCGCGGATTTTACCAAGGCGATCGCCTTGAACGGAAAAGACGCCTCCAATTGGAACGGGCGGGCATCGGCCAAGCTGAAGATCGGCGACAACCGAGGCGCCTTGGAGGATCTGGATCGGGCCCTGGCCCTCAACCCGAAGAAGGCTGATGTCCTGGTCAATCGCGGGAGTGCGAAGAAGAACCTCGGAGACTTTGCCGGAGCCCGCGCCGACTACGAGCAGGCACTCGCGTTGAACGCGTCAAACGCCTCGGCGAAACAGGGCCTTGCGCTCCTGGACACGGATCAACCCTCGGCGAAATCCGCCGGAACCACGCCGAAGAATCTGCTATTGGAGACGCCGGCCACAGGCCAGGTGGTTTCGACTGCGGCCGAATCCCCGGCGAAGCTCGCCCCGCCGAAGGTCGTTCCCGCTCCCGTCCCAGCGCCTGCGCCCCTGAAGAGTTCCCAGGTGCTGGCTCCCTTCACGGGGTATGCAATGGCCGACCCATGCAAGCAGGCGGAGACGCTCCCGGGCGTCCCTTGGCGCCCCGATGCTCTTCTGGCCAGCGGAACCGTTGGGTCCGCCCGGCTGGGCCAATATGAGGCCATGCTTCGTCACACGATGGAAAGCTTGCGGCTGCTTTACGGTCCGTTCGCGCCAGTGGAAGAAAAGAACTTCAACGCCTTTTGGGCGCCCTTTTTCGACCATCCCACCAAGGAGGCGTTGGATTATTTTCAACAGATCACGCCGCTGCTCGATGAGATGGCGATCACTCTGTCCAATCTTGACGGCCTGTTGCCCGGCATGGGGGACGCGCTGGAGGGCACGATGCTGGCTGGCGGCGATCCGGCCAGCGGGGAAACGCGCATTGCGGCCGTCCAGTATCAGCGCGTCAAAGCCGAACGGGCGCGGCTCGACGATCTCTCCAAGAAAATCTCGGCGCTGGGTAATCCGCCCAATCCGATCGCGGCGAAGTGTGCGGCCCACCAGCACCACCGCAAGGCGATGGTCAAAGAGGAGGGGATCCTGGCCCTGCTCAAGACTGCCCAGTTTCTTCGCATCGATGAGATTCAGAACAATAACTATGTGTTTTTCACCCTTGACGAGAATGTAACGGCCGTTGGCCACTTTAATAGGCGTTCGCTGATGGAATGGAGTTGGGCGGGCACTACCTTCAAGTTTAGCGAACAAGATGCGGATTACGAATCTCCCCCGGTCGACGGCACCGGACGTGACAGAACTGAGGTCGTGGGCAATCTATCGCCGGACGGCACGACGATCGAGCACCTGACGTGCAGAACGATGGTCAAGTGGCTCGATCCCAGCACAAATCGGGTCCTGGGACCTAGAGTCCCCGTGGAGTCTGAGGTCAGCAATATCCCGCTGCTCAACGTAACGGCAGAATCTGGATGGCAAGAGATAACCTATGACGTGAAGGGAAATTCCGTCGCAAAATGCATGACGCGTCTGGTCGCTAACTCCAATGATTTTGATTGGAAAAAGAGCGATGAGATTAGGATCACCTTTGTCATAGGCAAAAGGCCATTTGGCCGGGAAGTCGTGGCGCAAGTGGGAGCGGCCATCAATAAGGAGTTTTTCGTCCGGGCGGCTACGGTTGAAACCGTAAAATCGGGTACAGTAGGCCAAGGTGCGGCAACGACCGTGGGAAGTCAGGGAACTTCCGCTAGCGCCACAGCGCAGCAAGCCGGCATGGCGGACCCGGAAAGCGACCCGAAGGTCAACGCCGAGGCGATCGCCGAGCACCTTGCCCTGGCTGAGCAGATCCGGCGCGAGGCCGACCGCTGGGCCGCCGACGCCGCCAAGGAAACGGATCCAGACCGACGCAAGGAACTGCAAAGCCGGGCCGCAGCCATGGCTGCCAATGCGCAATCCGAGAAGGACATTGCCGATAGCCTGCGCACCGGAACCATGGTGCACACGCGCACGAATTGGGACGAGCAGCAGCATCAGACGATGGTCAGCAACATCAAGAGCGAGCTCGCGGTTTTCGATGCGGAGAGCAAGCTGCTGGCGAACATTCCGAAAGTGGCTGACATGGTCGCCGGAGTGGAGGGAGTGGACCTTCGCGAGCAGGCGCAGAACGACATCACCGATGCGATCCATTCACCGGACGCGCTGAAGAAACTGGCCGCAATTTACGGCAAGCTGCAGGACAAGGTAATCGATCAAGGGCAACAGCAGATCGAGGCGGCGCAGGACAAGGTCGAACTGTGGGACCGCCGCCTGGCCATTGCGGAAAACGTGGAGATGGCGGCGGGCATGGGCGTGACGCTCGGTGCTCTCTGGGCGCCGGCCGAGGTCGGGACTCTGGCGCTCGGATATGCCGGCTCGACCGGTTTTGCGGAGGGCGGAGTGAAAGGCGCCACGGTTGCCATTGTCCGAAGCGTCAGCTCCCGGGCCGACGTCCTTGTTTCAGCCTACGAAGGGGCGACCAAGATCGATCCGGCCACCGGGCAGCCGGCCGGAGCCTGGGGCGCGGTCGAAGGCGCGCTCTGGTCCATCGGCACCAACAAGGCCATGGAGTCGCTCGGTGGGCGGATCCAGAAGGCCAAGGCCGACTATGCCTTGGCCCGGCAGGCCGCAGGCGGCCTCGGGTTCGCGCCCGTTGCCCGGGCGGGAGAAGGGCGGCTCAAGGAGTTTGATTTCCAGACGCCGGAGCAAAGATACAAGACGGAACTGGAGACGGCGAAAACGCCGCAGGAGCAGGCCGCCGTCAACCAGAAGCATGCTATCCAGGTGGAACGCGAGGCCATGGGAACGGAAAAGGACGCGGCGAGGCGGCGAGCCGAAGACGCGGTCCACCAGGGCACTGACCCGGCGACAGCAAACGAGCAATACGGCCGGGACCTCAAGGCCATCGATGACAAGTATGCGACCAAGGAAACCCGCAACCAGGAGCACCAGGAGGTGATGAAAGAACTGGGATTCGACCCGTCCTACGACGGCAACAACAAGGACATCATTCCGACCGGCAGCAAACCCAAGACGGCGGAAAGCGACATGGATTTCACTCCTGTGGGAAACACGCCCCACGAAGCTTACCAGAAGGGCAAGGCGTATACGGAGGCGATGAAGAAGCGCGGGCACAACATCAACGAATACGGGGACAGATGGGTCGACACCACCAATGACACCACCGTGTGGAAGCCCGGTTTTGGCGCTGACAAGCCTGGCAGCGGCTCGTTCGAGGCAGAAACGATTTTTGGCACACTGCCCAACAGCGACAAGTTCGGGACGAAGGGAGGTATCGAGTGGACCTCGACTGGCAGCACCCCCGATCTATTGGGAGCGGTGCTAGCCAACACGGGCAAAGCGGTAGGCGCGGGATTGGGAAATTCCCGGTCGCCCGACCTCCATGTGATTGGCAAAAGCGCAACGAAGGCCGTGGACATCCTGACCAAGGCGGAGATACCGATCAAGGTCGACTCGAAGCTCAAGCTCCAGATCGAAGCCCTGAAGGCACACCAGACGCCCGAACAGGCCGGCGTGGTGGATCTCGGGGCGGATCCAGCCACCAGGGACCATCAGGTGAAATCCTTCCTCGGTAAGGTCCAAGCGCTGATGGGACAGGCAATTGCTCTGGCAAAAACCGCATCGGACAAGAACGCCCAGGACCTTAAGCAGAAGGCGACCGAAAGCACGCCCGACCAGGCCCATGGGATCCTGTCCAAGGTCCAGGCGTATCAGTCAAGCGACAAGGCGGCCATGGATACCATTGCGCAAGTGTCCCCGGGACTTGCTTCAGAAATGGGTCGGTCCGCCAAGCCAGACGATCTGGTGTTAGCCGGTCCGACGATCAGCCTTAATGTCGGCGGTTTGACGCGGGCGCTCGCGCAGGGTCGCGACCGGGAGACTCAGGCGCCAGCCCTGCCCGCGGACAGCACCGATCCCGCGTTGGGCGACCTGGGCAAGCGCTGCAAGCAGGCGGCCCAGAACGCCGCGGCCAAACTTGCCGCCGCCAAGCCTGGCAGCGACGAGGCCCGTTACCTGGCTGACCTCAAGATAGCGCTGGAAGAGGGCGGAAAGAATCCCGCCGAGGCCGTGCGGACGGTGCGCGGCTTGTCCGGGACGGAATTGCCCGTCGTCCTGGTGCAGCTCGGCGCCCCCGCCAAATGAGGATTTTCGCATCTGGCATCCAGGATTCGATCTGAACTATTCGTCCGCAAAACTCCTCGGGACTTTGTTCCCTTTCCGGTGGACGAATTTCGAGGGCGTGTTCGGTTCATGCGTTGAACCGGATCGCAAGGACCGACGCGGTTCGAAGTCGTTGTAAGCGCCAAACTGCTAAACCAGCGTTTTTTCCTCTGAAGAACGGATTCCATCGGCGGAGTTATCCGGTTGGAATCGCCGATGTCGATGTTTTCACTGGGAAACCCGCCAGCTCGGCAGCGTTACGTTCGGTGGCTTGGTTTCTCTATAGGGGCTCCGAGGACCACAATGATTCCGTCGATTACCGGGATTGCTATTCAGAATCTGAGGCTGAACTCATCAGGCGGCGCTTCGGCTCGGCACCAGCTGCACGGTGGCCCAAGGCCCAGAGGCTTTACGCCGACGCCCATCTGCACGCACGCCTTGCGCTCTATCCAGGCGTCGGGCATGGCCCAACCCCGGCGATTCGCGAAGATATTGCCCAATTCTTCGAGGAGCGCTTGCGCGAAGCCTACGGTCCTGCAGAATCGGCAAAAAGATAGCGTGGATACCGTGGGCGTTGCGCCTCCGAATCGACCGCCTATTAAATAACGAAGCGGCCCGCCTTGGCCAGTGTCGCCAGATCATCGGGCGTGGCATCAGTGGCGAAGATCAGGTCTTGGTAAACACGGACTGGGATGTGCAAGCCGTGCAGATCAAGAGCGCGAAACGAGGACGACACAGACGGTGTTGGTGGGGAAGTGCAAAATCGTGCCAGAAGAGCAAAATTGCTTCGCGTGGAAGGCGAGATTGCCGGTGGACTTGGGTGACAGCGGAAGCATGATTCAAAAGACAACGAGTATGAAATTGATCCCGTTTCTCACCAAAGAAAAGACACGTTTCATCCGTCAACAGTTTGGGACGCCAGTTTTTGTATATGATCAGCGGACGTTACAGCAACAAGCTGGTCTCGTGCTCGATTTTCCAAACGCTTTCGGCCTTACGGTCCGTTATGCGGTGAAGGCCTGCCCGACAAGCGCAGTGCTTAAGGTATTGACCAACGCTGGCCTGCATGTTGATGCGAGTAGTGGCTATGAGGTCGAGCGTGCGCTCCGTGCAGGCGTTTCCCCTGAACTCATTCAACTCACTGCGCAACAGGTGCCAGACAGTCTGGATGCGCTGGTCGAAAAGGGCGTCCTGTTCAACGCCTGCTCGGTCGCGCAAATCCACGCATTTGGAACACGGTTTCCCGGGCGCCAACTTTCGATTCGCGTCAATCCAGGTCTCGGCTCGGGGCACAACCACCGGACGAACGTCGGCGGACCTGCAGCCAGTTTCGGCATCTGGCACGAGCATCTGCACGAGGCGCTGGCGGCCGGACGTAGGTACGGCCTAAAGTTCACCCGTCTGCATACGCATATAGGATCGGGGAGCGACCCGAAAGTGTGGGAACGCGTGGCATTGATGTCCTTGGAGACCTGTGCGCACCTTCCCGATGTGACCGTGCTCAATCTCGGTGGAGGCTACAAAATGGGCAGAATAGAGGGCGAACAGACGACAAACTTGCAAGAGATCGGTCTTCCCGTCGTCGAGGCGTTTCGATCATTCGCAGCAAAACATGGGCGCAGACTGCATCTTGAGGTGGAGCCCGGCACGTACCTTGCCGCCAATTCCTGTGCCCTGATCGCGACGGTCATCGACGTCGTGGATACGGGACGTCGCGGTTACAAATTTCTAAAGGTGGATACAGGGATGACTGAGATGCTCAGACCCAGCATGTACGGAGCCCAACATCCCATTGAAGTTGTGCCGTCCGCCATACGCCGCCGCCAGGCCGAGTATGTCGTGGTCGGGCACTGCTGCGAGAGTGGCGACGTGCTCACACCCGCCCCGGGGAACCCCGAGGTCCTGCAGCCGCGTTTGATGCTGGAAACACGGATTGGTGACTTGGTTGCCCTAGGCGGAGCAGGGGCCTATTGTTCGAGTATGGCCGCCAAGAACTACAATTCTTTCCCTGACGCCGCGGAAGTCATGATTTCTGAAAACGGATCGGTCGAACTCATCCGAAAACGTCAGACCTTGGACCAGATTGTGCAGAATGAGCTGGTTCCATCGTTTCTGTGCAAGCCCGCGAGTTGAAGTTCGCTTTGGCGATTCCCGGCCCCAGAGCACTACTCCGAAAGCATCCTGATCGTCCCTAGCCACGTCTCCACCAACTGAGGCCATGCCGTCACCGGTAACTTCACGCGAAACATCTGGGATTTTTCCCAGTCCTATTCACTGATGATCCTGCGTGTCAGCATCAGAGAAGCTTTTTTTGTTTTTGTTCTGATGTTGATGTTGTACGCGCCTGGAAGCGCGGCACAGGAATCGACGGTCTCGGATAGTTTGACTCCGCAGACAGTCGATGCAGCTAGGCAGGACTCACCTTCCAGCGTTGCCATCGGGCAAAGCACCTCCAGCGACAAGACTATCGAACTTCCAGCGTACGTTGTCGAAGCAGAATCAGTACCCGCCAGGCTCAAAATCGATTTCAGGTAACCCCACCCTACCTCCCAGTGCTCGCCATCCTAAGGCACGTATTGCGTACACTATCACGGTCGCCGGGATACTCGGTTGTCACCGTTCTTATGATTGCGCTGGGAATCGGTCTGAGTACGTCGGCTTTTAGCATCACGAACTTGGCACTTTTGCGTGCCTTGCCGTTCCCCAACGGCAACCGTCTGGTTCGGGTTTTTGGCACGTCATCCGAATCGGCCTCGCTCTGGCATTCGCCAGGGAATTTTTTCGACCTCCGTGCCGCCTGCACTTCGTTCAGCCACTTCTCCGCCTCATATCCGGACTACTACAACGTTTCGGTCGGTGGTTTATTGCCTGAGCAGGCCCCAGTTCTCCATACCACCGCTGATTTCCTCTCCACGATCGGCGTGCAGCCTTTCCTCGGACGTGGTTTTGCGCCCAACGAAGATCAACCGGGCAAGGGCCAAGTTGCCATTATCTCGCATGCGTACTGGTTAAGGAAATTTGACGGCAACCCGGGTGCTATCGGCAGCACGCTGCGAATCAATTCAGAAACCTTCACAGTCATCGGCGTGTTGCCCCCCGTATTCGATTCCACCCCGATCTGGTCACAGTTGGACATCGTCAGACCTCTGACCTTGTGGCCGAGCCTCTCGACGGCACGGGACGCGAAGTGGTTCGATATCGTCGCGCGCCTCAAGCCCGGCGTCAGCCTGGCGGCTGCGCAGACGGAACTCACGGTCCTAGCGGCGCGGCTCGCAAAGGAATATCCGGTAGACAACGGCGGCTAAAGCATCCGCGTCATACCGCTCGCTTCCTCCAACATCAGCGACGACACCCGCTGGGTCTACTGGTTCATCACAGGACTTGCTCTGCTTGTCCTCGTCATTGCTTGCGCCAATCTCGCCAGCGTACAGCTCGCTCGTGCGTTTAGCCGCAGCCACGAAATAGCCGTCCGATCGGCACTCGGCGCCGGGAGATTAGCCCTCATGAAGCCGCTACTTGCGGAGAGCTTTCTGCTTTCTGCGGTCGGCGGAAGCGGAGGCGTGCTTCTCGCATATTGGACAAACCGTGTCATCACGGTCATGAATCCAGGGAGTGATGCGATCCCACTGGATGCCCGTGTGATCGCTTTCTCCGCAGTCGCAGCGCTTGTGACCGCCCTGTTTTTTGGACTTGCCCCGGCTTGGTTGGCGTCGCGGATTTCGCCCTCTGCCGCGCTAAAGGATGGAACGCGCGGCAGCACTGGCAGTCGGACTCAGCGCCGTCTGAAATCCCTGCTGGTCGTCGGCCAGCTGGCGCTGGCGCTCGTGCTCGTTAGCGCTGCCGCTTCTTTCGGCCTCGCGGTTCGGCACTCCCTCCAACGCGACTTCGGATGGAAGCCCGGCCACCTGATTACTGGATCTGTGTCGCTCCCTTACGCGCTGTTTAAGGACGCTGCTGGCGAGCGCGAGTTCACGCGTTCATTCCAGACGAAGGTCGGCCAGATCCCAGGCATCACCCGTGTGTCCGTTGCTCACTGGGTACCTATCTTCGACTATTTTAGCCCGGAGAAGATGTTCGTGGAAGGTGAGGCGCCTCCGGCGCCGGGTCACGAGCCAATTGCGGTTACGAATAGCATTGATGCAAACTTCCTCAGCATACTGGACATTCCGCTGAAAGAGGGTCGCAACTTCCCTTCCTATGTAAAGGCCGAGTCGCCGCCGCTCGTCATTGTCAATGAGACCACAGCCCGTCGGTTCTGGCCGGGACGAAGCCCGCTCGGCAAACGTGTACGCTTCGCTGCCGACGCACCGTGGGCGGAGATCATCGGCGTCGCGGGTGACGTCCGGATGGCGGCGAACGTCGGCCAACCGGTTTCGCGCCTCCAAGTCTACCGTGCCCTCGATCAGGCGCCCGACAGATACTATAGTTTCATCGTCGAGAGTGCGCTACCGATCGAATCGTTGGAAAAGCCGATCCGCAAGGCGATCTCAGACATCCATGTCGACATCATGGTACAGCAGTTCGGAAGGATTGACCAAATCCTCCGGTCGGCACTTTCCGGGAACAACTTCATGATCGTCACACTTAG
>Ga0182019_10000224_pt1 | contig 28462 bp, 21 predicted proteins | sample 812E2MmetaG_FD_120483 | JGI IMG/M metagenome (GOLD analysis project Ga0182019, IMG submission 120483) | Permafrost microbial communities from Stordalen Mire, Sweden - 812E2M metaG | ecosystem: Environmental > Terrestrial > Soil > Wetlands > Permafrost | place: Sweden: Stordalen | collected...
GCCCAAGATCAACGAGCAACTGATACGCGAGCTCGCATCACTCGACTTCCTGAAGACCGCCAAGAACATTCTGTTCATCGGTCCACCCGGTGTCGGGAAAACCCATCTGGCGATCGCCCTCGGTATCAAAGCCACCCAGGCTCGCAAGAGCGTGTTCTTCTTCACCGCCGAACAGCTCACGCAAGTCCTGGCCGGCGCTGAGGTCTCCGGCAGGCTCAACAAAACACTGGAGGATCTTACCCGCGTCGATCTTCTGATCGTCGACGAACTGGGATATCTGACCCTCACCAAGCAGACGGCCAAACTCTTCTTCCAACTCGTCTCCAAACGTTACGAGAAAGGAGCCATCATCATCACATCCAATAAGCCGTTCGAGCAGTGGGGAGAGATCTTTGTCGACGATGTCGTCGCCTCCGCAATCCTCGACAGGCTCTTGCATCACTCGTATCCGTTCCTTATCAATGGCAAGTCGTTCCGCATGAAGAACGTCTCAAAATCTAACTAACGGGGTGTGCAATTTTGCGCGAAAACTTGTGCAGTTTTGGGACGAAATTAACAAGAGAAGCCCACGAAGGGGGGCTCTCCATTCAAAAAAGAGGAGTGTCCTCGTTAGATGCCAGGAAGATCGCAGGTTAGAGGAGGACATTCATCCAAGCCCATATTCAGTAAGATACTTATCTATCTCCACGCCTAGGCGGCGTTTTGCATAGTTGTCGATCCGTCCAATGAATCCAGAGAGCACAATGGCAATTTCTCGCTCCGCAATGCTAGTCTTATAGGAAGTAAGTCCGTGATCCTCCGATTGAGGGGGCGGGAACAATCGCCTAATCTCCTTGCAGACGGGCGCGCCGTTGCATATGATCATTCTAGGTTGCAACACTTCGATTTGCTTACGCAAATAATCGCTACAATTGTCGATGATCTTTTGAACACCCTTACCTCTCATGCCCGCGGGGGGGAAATTCTTCGAGTAACACTTTACCAAGTCCGTGTGAGCAGCGCCTTTGGGTTTCCCGAATAACGAAAACAGTCGTTGAGAAACGACGTTGTAGTCGTTGTAGAAGAAATCGGCTTTCACAATTCCAGGATCATCCAGAAAATGGACTAATTCTTGAGCCGTTCTAGAATCGTTGTTCACACCATTACGAGTCTTGGGATTAAGGCCAATTACCCACACCAAAGAGTCTGGCCTGCCCCACAAAAACTCTTCGGGGCGGTAGTGCCTTTTATATTCAAGGCCGAACGACTTACATCTTGTACATTCAATCATTGATACCTCCCATTAGGCCCAATGTAGATTAGTATCCTCGCCAGACGGCAGGTTCTCGACCACCAGGCGATCGCTCACGCTCACATTTACCCAACAAATCATAAACGTCACTCACATCCAATCAGATGTAGCCCTTCAGTTGTTGCCCGGTCACCACTTCTTCTGGTGCTTTCTATAAAGCTGATTCGCCTTCTCGGTTTCCTTTGGTGATCTCTTTTTCGTCGGAAATGAGACTATAGTGTAGAGCCCTTTTCGTTCGTTCATTTATTTCTTTCTTGCCTATGATGCTTTCTGCTTTCATTTCTCGTTCCCAACGAATTCACGGCAGGCTATTCCAACCTTCGATGAGCATCACCATAGCCAGAGTATCGAGCTCACAATACCTCAGTAGGCCGTCTCTGAGTATCTCTCTCTGGTCGGGTGGGATTTCAGAAAACTGCAAATAGTTGTAGGCTGTCATTGCCGCACCGCCTTCGGCTAGCTCGTCAAATCCTAACAGGAGCCTGTCGAGTTTATCATTATCGTAGTCCTTAAACAGCCGAGGAAGCGTTTCATACGGGTCATTTTGAAACTTTGGATCGATCCACACTTTCTCGTCAAAGTTAAGACTTTCCACTTCCTTACCTCTCCCGTATATGGGTTTAGAGTATTTCGCGCGGAGGTAATCGGAATCGGCTATGATTGCAGGGAGAATGCTTTTTAGCGAATTGCTACCCTTTGCCCGAGGTGAGTAGTAGTAACTCATCACAACCTTGTACAGATCTTTCATGCACCTCTCTCCCTGCTCCTTCGTCTTCTTGCCCCCCTCTTCCGATTCCCATCTGGTCAGATTTCGAATGAAGGACTGGAGTTCATTCCTATCCGGTTCAGGCTTTCGGTCTGTCTCAAGCTGGTCATAGATCATTCTCAGATAGGTGTTTTCATGATTATGATACCTGAAGACCGATCCATGATCCTTCTCCAGCTGAGCTTTGAGCTCGCGGACAAACTTGTAATTGGGAAATACACCCCTCTCGAACGATAGGTACTGACCTGCATGCCGGATGGTGCCATTTTTTTCGATTACATGATGTGAGAATTGAAATGCGATGCCTTCGTAGGGATGCCTGCCTTTGTGAAATGGAAGTGCCGTCATTGTGGTCTCAAAATCGATCATATGAAGCGGATATACCCACCTCTCCATTTCTTCCGATAGCCCCTCTTTGTCAAAATAGCATTGTTTCGTCCCGGCCTGAATGCGGTTGACTTGTTCCATCCGCCTCTGATGGGGACTCAATCCATCGTATGTCTTACTCTGCCCAGCTGGGGCGATATCACTTTCAGCTAAGTTTTCTATGAGATACTTCCCCCTTGTAATCAGCTCGTTGACGATGCTCCTGCTCCCTACTCCCCCACCCCAGAGGGTCAGCACAAGGTCCTTCTTTAGCAATTCATTACTGAGTTTTGTCTTGTCCTTCCAACACTCGTGTAAACCGCTCTTTAGGCCGCTTTGTTCTGGATTTGTAACCGTGAACTGACAATCCTTGCATTTTTTCCCGAGCGGGGCAAAGACTCGTCTATCCTCGGTGTAGAGGTTTGAGCATAAATCAATGAATGCCTCAAAGCCCAAGTTGTCCTGGTAGTCGGTCGGCACCGGGAACTCTTCCCAGATTCGTCTGACTTCTTCATCGACATTCTGCACTCTCAGGATGGGGTCACCCAGGTTTTGTCGTCTCAGACCCTTCTCAACATCGACCCGAGTTCGCTGTTCTGGTTGTTTCAATATCTTGAACTTCTGATTTAGACCTTCGACCGTTGCCACTTTACTCTTATCGACCACAATGAGGTGGGCCCTAATATTCATCTTCTGTTTCTGGAAGGCCTTAGTGATTACGTATTTCTGAAAGGCGACATCATACAAATAAGGAACCCATTTCGAAGCAACCTTTGGTGTCCCTCTCTTCGTGATGAAATCGACATCTTCTTCTTCGGCTGATGTTGATTTAACTTCGTAAAGATTGAGGTCATTACCCTCTTTGACGATCAAATCTGCGCGGATGAACAGCGACTCATATCGAAATGCTGCTTCAGCGATCACTATCTTACCGGGCTTGCTTAGCCTTTCATCTGTCGCCCGGAGTGCCTCATCGTATTCAAGGGATTCGATGGTGATCTTCTCGCCAATTGGGTCGTCGCAAAACAGGAACTTCGCAAGTTCACCCACTTGAAAGCCTCCTTCGGCCAGAGCTTCCAAGAATGAGTCATCGAGGCTTTCGTCAGCGTACTCTTTGTGCTTTCTGGTGTAATAGAGCTTCGTCACACATTCCAGCGCGAGTTTGAACCTTGATTTCGTTAAATATTTCATGATGTGGCCTCCTGTCCGCGATGGGATCGGTTGATCCAATTCGCCGCCTATTCACTCGAAGGATACAAATTGTTCCGTTATAGAGTCTGTTCGAATATCCACTCGCCTTTTTCGCGCCTCCCTTTGACTATGCGACCAACCACGCTGTTCTCTTTGACCAAATAAATGAGTCCAACATGCCGCGTTCTGAGGCCGAGCCGGTCCTTCACCTCGAGACATACGGCCAGGTGGCTGCCATCTGAGGATCCCTCCGCGGTCTCAATCTTGATGCGTCCGCCGACGTGATTCGAAACGCTCGAGACGATGAGCGGCCAAGCCTGGATCTTGTCCCACTTTCTCGTTACACCATCCAGAAGTTTGAACAATGGCTCAAAATACGTCCTGCCATTTTCTGTCTTGTTTGTATACTTAAAATGAATTGGTATTCGGGTAAGTGCACAAGTCCTCAGATCATCGGGGTGGTAAGGAGTATTACTCCAAGTGCACACGCCCGCTTCCTGCGGGAGGCAGTACATACCCATAATTGAGCGTATCGCTTCATTTTCAAGAACCCGTGCTCCGGAAATGCTGCTGGATACAAAGAACTTCTTAAGTGCCCGTTTCCCTGTGGCCGCACATCGCTCAAGTTCCGATGGAAGAACTTTCTTGGCACTCACTTCACACGGCTCTAGCACGCCTGGTGCAACCAATTTTCCTGTGTTTTCACACCTTTCAGCTTCGTCTTGAGCTACAACCCTGCTCGTTTCCGTACACACGATGAATTCAGTCTGATGTCCAGTTCTCCCAGAAACGCCAGACGCCATTTGCTGGTCCGAACGATAAGTTTTTCCCGATATTTGACTGACGCTCAGCTCGTCTTGAAGCAGTTCAGATCCGGTAAACTCACATCGACCAAAGTATCGTGATTCTGCCCGTTTCCCACTGACGGCTGACTCTCTCATCAGACTCTTTGACACCATTTGATTTGTAATAGCCGATGATTCTGCTTCATCAGTGAGGACAAGCTTGCCGCTTTCCGCACATTTCACGGCGTATGTTGGGAGCGCAACTCTGCCACTGAGCTCAGATCGCACGAGGAAGTGCTTCATCGCGTCCTTTCCCGAAATTTCACACTTATCCAAGCAATCGTGAGGCACCTGGCGTCCAGATATGGAACATCCTCCCATTTCGGGAGCCCAGGCAACCGTGTTGGTTGACGGGATGACCGCAATACGACTTATGTACTCATCCGACGATCGCAAGTCGTAGGAAATTCGTAAACGTAATTTCCGGATGACACTTCCATTGACGCCGACCAAGAACACTTCAAGTCGAGGAGTAAAGTCGTCTGTTATCTTCTTTTGCCTGCGTTCATCTTCCCCTCCTTCGGCCAATTCTAGTTTGCATCGTGCTCTGTAGTACCGGCAGAATTCAGAAATACCCTCATCAGCTCGGACATTTTCGAGGATTCTTTCAGTATCCAAGCCGATTAACTCAGCGTTGTCCACCGTTTCGCCTACAACGTCTATCCCGTTGGGGCCGGCAGTGCTCCAATTCTCACCCGATTGGCAATCAATGTCAACCAGTCGTTCGTAGCTATCGTGGGCTACTGTTGCACGAACTCGAACCATTACGGTTCCTGTGAAAGATCTCTGAACTTCCTCCACCTTCGATTCATGAGCCCCTCCACCAAACGAATTTACCCATTCCTCCCCCATTCTCTCCGCGCGAGCCTCTGTATCGATGTCGCCGTCGGTCAACATGTGAAAGGGTGTATTTGTTATCTTGCTTACAACACGCCCAAACAAGGTCGAGCCGGGTTTGTAACACCGTGCCCTCCCGTCTATCTCTGCAAGATTGTCCTCGAAGTAGATCAACTCCCGTTTCCCATTCTCTTCGGCGACATACAGCCCTGAAGACGTCGGCGTCAGTCGGACACCCAGCTTGGTCAAGGCCGCAATTGCAAACGACTTTGAGTCCATTGAATGTACGACTTCAGGGAATCGAGGAAGCGGTATTTCGGCCTCATTCGCATCCTTACCTCCAAGCATATCGTCAATATTCTTTTCTTCTTGATCCAACTCCTTTTTGGCGTCATTGATGCTCTTTTCTGCCTTGCTTGTTGCAGCTTCAATGTCTTTTCCCGCGAGCGACGCCACAACCAATCGACGGATCATTTCTTCGAATCCATCTGCTCCATCTTCATCTTTCTCTCCTAAACCGGAGGCTTCAAGCAACGCTTCGATGTCCCCCACGACATGGGAAGCCAGTTGGAGCTTTTCCATTAGTCGTCCCACAACATATTCTTCAAACGTCCCCTTCAGGATGATGTTGAAAACACATACACTTGCGTGCGCTGACGCCAGCCGTTGAATACGACCAATACGTTGTTCCACCACCATTGGATTCCAGGGTAAGTCGTAGTTTACGATCACATTGGCAACCTGGAGATTTACCCCCTCGGAACCAGCTTCAGTAGACACTATAACATGGATCTCAGGCGGATCTGTCTTGAAATTTGCTATGGTCTCTTGATTCCGCTTCCCAGATTCACCGTTGATGAGACCGCAGGCGATGTTTCTCTCTTCCAAGAAGGATTCGATCGACGCCTGTGTTTCACGCCTGGTGGTAAATACCACCATTCTCCAGTGCTCCTCGTCCTCAGCCCGGAGTTTGTCGGCGAGTGCGCCAAGTCCGCGCATCTTTGCTGTGAGCCCAACTCCCTTAGCTACCTCTTCCACCTCACGAGCCAGTGAGGCAGGGACCGTTCTCCTTTCAGCCATGCCTCGTAGCTGAACTGCGAGCGCCTGAGGGCTGCTAATGAGTGCCTGAAGGATAGAGATTTGGGAGAGACGATTCAACTTTTGGATTGGCGCGGCTATTGTCTCAATAAGCGCCCGTTCGCCATCCGACGGTTCTACCTTGTGAAGCTGAACGACGCGGTCCGGGAAGTGGAGGTTTGCGTCATCCCGCCTCACCCTCGACATGTATGAGTACACGATTGAGCGGAACTCTTCGCGCTTCTCCGGCTTGAGCCTTCGCGCTTCAGTCGCATTATCTTCTATGAACCGGCTCTCAAACTTCCTGGGAGTTCCGAACGGGTTTTCATGGCCACGGGCAATAGTCAGCAGGTCAATGAGGGAGTATATGTCCCATAGTCGGTTTTGAATCGGTGTGGCCGTGAGCATAAGTACGTACTTGAATACGTGATCCTCCAATACTTGGCGGAAGGCTTTCGCCACGAGCGGAGGTTGGTTAACGCCATAGAGATTTCGAAGTTTGTGCGCTTCATCAAGGATCAGCATTTCGAATCCGATTTGACGAATCTCTTCGAGGTAGGCCCGGGCTGAGTGATAGGTGGTAATGACTACTCCCCCCTCCTCAGGTGGATTCGTGGTAGCAAGATCCTTGCCGGTAGCTATTACTGCGGGAATATTGAATTTGGTTTCCAGTTCCTCCTTCCATTGAGGCATTAACAACTTTGGGCACACCACCAACACTTTCGAAATTCGCCCCCGGGACATGAGCTCGCTCACGACTAACCCAGCACTTATAGTCTTTCCTAGTCCAACATCATCAGCAAGGAGCGTCACAGGCAGGCGACGACAGAACGAAATCAGATTCTTTACCTGGTGGAGATATGGCTCTACTCGTTCTCGCCACGTGGATTCCGACTTAAGGTCTTCTCGGTCTCGGATGAGAATTGGATCTGCCAGATCCCATTCGAGGGCGGCGCGGTACAGATTGTAGGCAGATTGATCCAGAGTTCGGTGGAGGCTCTTGCATTGAAGCTGTATGGTGGGAGTTTTCATGCAACAAACATGCTGTCAATCAGTTCCGTTCTCCAGGGGTGATAGCAGCCCACTCCTGTAGGGATTGCGCGAATCTCATGCTTAAGGGATCCCCAATCTGGACTATCAGTTCAGCCACTTTGATGAACGAAATGATGTTATCAGCTGAGGTGCCATTTGTGGGTTGGATATACAAGATTTCCGGATGCGGCAAATCCGTTACGGGCTCGAATTTTCCCTTCGCCTTGAGAACAAGAACGCCAGCCGACGAAAGCTCGCGCAAAAGGCTGTCATATTTGTCAGTTGAGGAGGTTGCGCTGTAAATTCTTTTAAGACCTGTGATAAGTCGAGCCATTCCTATTTCTTGTGCACGCGTCAGGTACAGATCTTGTTTCTCGCGTCGTGATTTAGGATCTGTTTTTAACTCCACGAACACGAGTCCCATTGGCTTCTCAAGGACCGCTAGATAATCCATTTTGAATGAGAGGTTGGCATGGATCTTTGCATCAATTGTCGGAAGGTGGATTGGAAACTCAGGGATCAACACTCGACATGGCCGACCGTACTTGGCTTCAAGGATATCCGGCAGATACACAGAAAAGAAAGGGTCGGCTCGCCTCTCCAATTGATAAGCTGGCAGATGGCGCCACTTATCTAAATTATCAAACAGCTGATTGATCCTTGAGTCCATAGTTGCTCCTTGAGAGAATTTGTCGAGTGGATTTACATAGCTAGAACACGAATCGCCACCATCCGGCCGGACAATGGCGACTCAAAGAACATAGATCAAGGTGGCAGAAATACCGCTAAATCGGGGTGTCCCGCGTCACTGTGAACCGGAATTATCAAATCAACGATAACGATCATCATTAGGAGCTTACGCCATTGCGGGAAGTCACCCGCATGTCCCTCAGCCTAGGCGACACTTCGCTTGACGGAGAGCTTCAGTCGGTCCTTCATGAGAAGGATCCGAAACGTCTCCCAGAATTCCCACATTTCAGATGATTCACCCAGTGTCCGCTTCTCGAATGTCCTCATCAGAATCGGGAGAGTTTTCTCGCGGAAGGTACCACCATCCACTGCTTCCATCACCGGCTTCGAAACCTCCGTATCTTCCCAGAATCGGTCGAGCTCCGTGCATAGGTCATACGTATCTGGAGTCTTTTCGACATGTACAGCACTTTCGCTGTTGACAAATAATGCACGACGGCAAGGATCCTGGAGAAACCGGAGTACCGCGAATGAACTGGGCTGGTAGCCCTGAGTCTCCTTACCGAAATCCGCGAGGTAGATGAAGTCTTTCGAGCGGTCGATCAGGAAATGACCTTCGTCGTCGAGGTGATAGTTGATGAATCCAGACTCGATGTAACCGCAGGAATTTGAGCCGGATCCGATTTCACGGATCGCCGCAACGATTTCGTCGATTGAGGCCCCTTCCGGAAGCGCTGAGGTCAGGTAGGGTGGTATCTCTTCTCCACCGAAATAGACCTCGGGGACTAACTCTTTGAAGGTTTCGCAAAGCCTGGGGAACATCTATTCTCTCTCCTATTGACACTCAATATAGCACCGGCTTAGGAAGAAATCGTATCATTCATCGAACCGAATTCACCTGCACGAAAAACGCACCATTTCCTGACAATTGCTCACACCGTCCGGAATCCCAGTCGTCTCCCCCCGATGCTGGTCTTTAGAACCCTCGGTAAGATATCTCGATTATTTGGCGGACAAATTCCTCATCAAGCCGGTGGGGACACTCAATCCCCTGCGATGCCAAAGGCAATGCATCCTCCAAGTCACGGATTAACTACTCTTTCATCCCTTTTGGCGTTTCATTTTGCAGTTCCTTCAGGTATGATTCATCAGATCAAATACGAACAACTCTCCGATTCAGGGACCGGTTACTCACGGCCGATTTGAACGGTTGTGTCTGAATGAAACCTGTCAATCGACTCAGTTCAAATTGACACGTAGGCAGCACGGAACAAATGCATTGGCATTACTTCTCGAGGGAGATGCAATGAACGAGAGACTTACTCTTAGAGTAGACAATCCACCGCCAGCTAAGGATGGGGGGCTGTCGATTCGAAATCCTAAGCATCGGCATCACCCTTATGTCAAAGCGTTGCGTATAGAAATGGCGAAGAAAATGAAAACCCGAGATCCATTCGAAGGAGCGCCTTTGAAGCTCACAATGCACTATAAGAGGAAGGATAGTAATTCTGATGCATTGAACATAATCAACGGTGTTTCAGACATCCTGCAGAAGCGCTCTTATCCTAAGTACATGCACGATGTCTGGGTTTTTGACGACGACGCCCAAGTCAAACGGTTTGAGTACACCGAAGAGGGTGGATCCAAAGATGAGTACTACATTACTATCGCGACCATATGACCTCCATGAGCCTCCCTCCTGTGCCTGAAGAGTGGCTCCTTTTCCACATCTCTCAATGCCAACTTACTTTGGAGTATTTACTATGACGACCACTTGCACTCCAAGAACCAAGTCATCAAGGCGAAGGCCTGATCTCACTAGACCGGATTTCAGACTAAGTGATCTTTCAGAAACCGGACGTCTTCAATTCTTCTTTCATTCTCCACGATCTACTTATCCAATAAGAGACGTTACCAACGATCAGAGACAGGGCCACAAAACGGAACCTCATATTGAGAACAATACCGAGAACTATATCAGCGAATGTTATCAGTCTAACAATATTGTCCCATTCCTATGCAGCAACGAGAAATTCTTGTTTCTGTTTACGACGTGCAAGAACCAAGACCTCGGGGCAAAGTATTACGATCGAAGATTCATCGTCGGGTATATCATCAAGGAGAGAGCGCTTCAACGACCGGATGAGCATGGAATTCACTGGGCAGTCCAGGGCGAAACGAAGCTTGTTTCCTTCCACGATTCCTTTCCTCTTGAGCGGCTCGTTGGTTCTGTCGCTCCGCATATCAGGATGAGGACACTAACTGAGCACGAAACGCAGACGATTCTAGACCATTTTCGGGGAAGTAGAAACATCATAGCTGCTTGCAAACGCGAGATCAAACGACTTGAGGTCCAGGTCTAATGAAGGCCCTGTTGCTCCGTGTCGGAATCGATAAGGGATATGGTGCGCTTTCGCCCGTATTCGCGGACAACTCATACCGGTACATACCTATTTATTATAAGGACAAGAAAGAGCGCGAGAGCAAAGAGAAGAGGAGTTATCGGGATATTCACCTTGATGGTTACCTGCCCTCCAGTCTTCATGACAAGAAGATCCACCTCGATCCCGAATTCGAGACATTCACCTATGGAGATCCAGGCTGGATAAAGCGGGGGAGCTTGCTAAAGTTGTGCAGGGGCGATCTGTTGGTATTCTACCTTGGAGGGAAATATCTTGAAGGCGATGCGGAGGAAGGGTGCTTTGTCGTCGGATACTTTGTCGTCGAGACCGTCATGGACTGGAATGCGCTTTCCCGCTTCCAACGCGAGGAAGTGAAGAAAGTCTTTGCTAACAATGCTCACATCATAAGTTCGAAATCCAAGAACAACCTCGTTCTCGTCAAGGGTTCCAAGGAAAGTAAAGCCTTGGCCCATTGTATACCCATTACTGTACGGAACAAGAAAGCCTCCAATCCACCTTATTTCACATCTCCAGGAATCCAGCGACTTCTCGGCATTCGTTCATACATAGTGAGAGCCGTTCCAATTTGGATTCATGAACAGAAGCATCTTGAGAACTTAAAAGAACTTCTCACAATCGGCCATTGAATAAGATGTTAGTGAAGGGCGGCTCGCCACGTTTCGGTGTGAACTTCTCCTGCTCGAGCTCATAGGTTTGATCATGGAATACGTCTTGTCCATTCAGAGATGAATGGTCGACGATTGAGGCCCATTGACGCAAACACACATACGTAATCTAATCACGTACGTCAAAGCTTCGTAGCCGAGGAGGGAAGTCCTGATGAGCAGCATTCCACAATCACCGTCGAGTCCGATTAGAGAATCCACATTGGGTACAACCGAAGAAGACAAACCCATTTACCCGACAATCGAAGCTGCGATAGCAGGAGCGATAAAGCAAGGGCAAGCAGCCGCAGACGACTTTCAATCCACATTTGACGCGCTTCGTCATGAATTAAAGAGAGCAATCGATGTTATTCATCCGTGGCAAGAGGCTATTGGAGAAAAAGGAGAGGGCGCCGCGTCGTCTGCTTTATCATTTACATCGAGATTGGAGAAAAGATGCGACGAAATACAAACACTGTTCAACCGTCAAAGGAAATACCTAGCAACGGTAAACATTACATTCTTCGGTAGGACGGGCGTAGGGAAGAGCAGCCTTATTGAAGCTCTCTCGCATGGTGACGGCGAGTCTGTCTCACGAGGGGAAAGCGATTGGACCGTCGAAGTCCGACGGGTGAAGTGGAATGGGTGTGAACTACTCGACACTCCAGGGATTAACGGATGGGGCAGGACGAAGGACCCGGGTTGCTTAGAAGATCAAGCTCGGCAAGCAGTCGAGATTGCAGACATAGTCCTCCTTTGCTTTGATACTCAAAGTCAGCAGGAGACTGAGTTCAAGAAAGTCGCTGAATGGATACAAGCATACGGCAAACCGACAATCGCCGTACTCAATTGTCGAAATCAACGTTGGCGAGTGCCAGCACGCGTTGAATTCGGAAGTCAGAGGCGTGCTGTTTCTGAGGCAGTTCGTCAGCATCAGGGAAACATCTGCGATGAACTCCAGAAATTGGGTCTACCTTACGTTCCCGTGATCGCAATAAGTGCCAAACGTGCACTGATTGCGCGATGCCATGAACCATTCCAAGGTCCAGATGCGGTCACATTTCAAAAGCAAAGGCTGGAATACGGCCTCGACAGGTTGTTCAAGTGGTCGAATTTGCTGGCGCTCGAAAATCTCATTAGTACTGCTTTGGAGAGAGATGCGCCAGGTATTCGGCTCGGGATGCTTGTAGCCAATTTGCGAGGTGTTCTAAGTAACATTGACGTTGAATTGGAACGGATGGGGTCAGATGCGGAAAAACTAAGCGAGGCGATGGACTCGACGGTTGATGGGCTCTTGCATGTCCTGGGGTACCCGCAAAACGACGTAGAAAACCGCGCACCTTTTGGAGATCCACGGTTGTCGGTCGATATGTTGACACGGCTTGAACAACTTCGAGGTGGACAATATCAAGCAGCTTCAGAAGGTGAATTCCAGACATTTTGCGCGCAAATGTTGTCATCGTACCTCGGCAAGTTGAGGAGCCAAGCTCTAGAAAAAGCAGAAGAGTTTGTATTGGCCGCCTTCAATGAGCGCCGTGAAACAACTGCTGAAGAGTTTGATCGAAAGGTATATTATCCGAAGGAAACTGACGCAGTGGCAAAGCAAGTCCTTGAGCACTGTGGAGAGTTCCTGAAGCGCAAGGTCAAGCTCGTTATTCGGGACAGCCAGACAGACCTTACTTGTCTCATAAGCGAATCACTGGGTTTACAGGGTAATTCTGGAAAAGGATGGCGCCGTTTTGCGACTCTATCACGTGTCACCGGGATACTCTCGGGGGCGACTTCGACTACCTTGCTCGCTCTTGCAGCACTTGATTTCTGGAATCCAGGGGGTTGGGTGCTTGCCGTAGTTGCGGTTGGGGGGGGGCTAATTTCCTGGCTCGGTAACTGGAGCGGCAAGAAGGCGGAAAAGGTGGCAGAGGCCCGCCGCAATAGAGCACGTCGGGAAGCTCTATTGGCCGCGCGTAAAAGCGTGAATCAAACCTTCGACACGTTTACCGACAAGGTTGCGGGGGCCGCAGCAGAGTGTGGACGAGCAACGATGGCCGCCGCGCTCACCCCACCTTTGCGCGAAGCAGTGGTTTCCAAGCTCATAGCGATGAGCTCCTGCGAAGCGCGAACACGGTTTGCGGGCCTTAGGGAGGCTTTACCTAGTCGAGAACCGCAACGAATATTGAGTGATGCTGCCCGACATTTGCAGGACCTGACTTACCCTTCGAATCCTAGGGCAGCAAAGCTCATCTGGCTGGGAGAGGATTGGATTGAAGACCCCGAAGGACTAACAGCGGACTCGGATTCCTGGAAACTTGTCCAAAAACATAAAGAGCCTAGTTTCGGTGAGAGGTTGATGGGTTTGATCGGAGCTTTTTTTGCTCGGACTACGAGTCACCCGAGAGTCGGAGATGGTGACAAATGGTTACGGTTAGCCCGCACCATGACAACAGAAATCGACGGTCTAACTGAGACTTTCACGGACTTAGATAACATCATACACGGAAACAGACCCCGAGTACATTTGATCGGCGACTATAACACTGGAAAGACTTCGTTCATTAAGCGCTTGTTGATTGAAAGCGGTCAGCCACTACCGAACAACCTCATGGTAGGTGGTAATCCGACAACCGCTGAGGTTGGTGAATTTGAATGGGAAGGAACATCGTTGGTTGATACCCCTGGGCTACAGAGTACTCGACCTGGCGATACCGAACTTGCGTTACAAGTATGCGCAGATTCTTCATTTCTTCTATGCTTGTTGCAGCCAAATCTACTTGGAAGTTCAATAGATCTTCTCACTTCCGTTCTGAAAGGAAACGAGAAGCGCGCCCTCGCGCCTAAGCTGAAGCGTGCGCTTTTCATCATAAATCGGTCCGACGAGTTAGGTATCGATCCTGCCGACGATCCTGATGAGTACCTGCGCCTGTGTAGGCGCAAGCAATCGGAGTTGTTCCAGGCGCTCAGTCGGCGTCAAATCACATTCGATATGGATAACATTGTTTGCATGGCCAGTGATCCCTATGGTCTCGTAGGAGATCGACGCGATGTAAACATGTGCCAATATGATAAGTTCAGGGAATGGGATGGCTTTGCGGCTTTTGTGCATGCTGTCCGTTCTATGAAGAAACGGGCAATGCGAACCGGGATTGATGTCAGCGTCTTGGAAGGTGGAATGGCACGCCTGGGTACTCTTCGAATCACACAGCGCACAATGTTTCAGAATGCCCGTAACCAGAAGGAGCTTTTCCTTCGACTGGAAGATCTACTGAGAACGTCTGCAGCAGAAGGCAAACGCATTCTCGCTCACATCGAGTCACGACTAGACCTCATTCTAGACGAGGCCACGCAAGGTTATCTTAGCGACGCCTTAGGCGCGACAAACGAGGCCGAACTTATTGAGGCTAGCAAGACTCTCAACATGTGGTGGAATGAGAAGACTTTTCAGGAAGACGTTGAGCACTGGGAGAAAGAGAGTCGAGACCATATTGACAGATGGTTCACACGGATTCAGGATGAGATGGGCCGTCGGATAATGTCTCCGGAGTTCGCGAGAGTCTTTCCCGGATCGACCATTACCTACGATTCCTCAGCCTTGGGCCCCAATCAAGGAGGCCGGAACTCGTGGTGGAATTTCATAGAATCCGCTGCGAGAACCGGGGGGAGGAGGGATGTTATTTATGACATAGGGAAGTTCTTTGGTCAGAAGTTCCGTCCATGGGGCGCCGTGAAGGTAGCAGCTAGATTTGCAAAAGTCGCCGCAATCCTGGGGGCTGTTGGTGCTGGATTGGATATTTTCGATTTCGTTCGGTCACGTCAAGCAACCGAAAAGCGGGAGCAGGCCCGCATTGATGCAGCTAAATTCCTTCGAGAGTCCAGTGAAGAGGTTAGGAAATCCCTGTTTGGCGGGGACGATTCTGCGACAGGCCCTTGCGCTTATCTAGCTGGCCACATCTCAAATTTAGGCCCCATTCGAGAATCCTTGCATCAATCCGTACTTGGCAAAGAGAAGGAAGAGAATATGCTAAACAAACAACTCGACACACTAAATGACCTGATTGCAGATGCGCGCAAACGACTTGGGCTCCCAAAGGAGGCGGAAAATGCGAACGTCTGAGAAGTCGTGGGCCGAACAAGCATGGATTGGCCTTCATGAAGTCTTGGGAAGCAATGGTGCGAACGATGTTGGAGCTGAATGGAAGGAATTCAATTCGATACAGAAGCCTGTTGTCACAATCTTTGGATCTTACGATTCCGGGAAAAGTACACTTCTCAAGAGGCTTTTGGTAGATGATGGCATTGAGATTCCGCCATGGCTAACAGTTAGTGCTCGAAGAGAGACCTTTGAAATCCGAGATGTAGAGGGGCTTGGGTGCCTATTCCGCGACACGCCTGGCGTCGCTGGTGGAAGCTCCGAGCATGAACAAATTGTACTCGATGTACTATCCAAATCAGACGTTATCTTGCTCATCCTTCCTCCCCAGCTCCTGACCGGTGACAAGGAATTGATACTCTCCGTGGTATCTGGAAAGGCTTTTAGAAAGCAAGGCCTGCCGCTTGGTGACGCGCTCTGGACCGCCATTTGTAAACTTGATGAAGGTGGCTATGATCCCGGGGACGATCTCCACGCTTATGAATCCTATGCGGAGCGTAAGCGTAAGGAGTGGTTCGACATCTTAAAGTGCAATGACCTCGTTTTCAAGGAAGAATTGGCATTCGCTGTCTCTGCCGATCCTTTCCAGGCTGTTGGGAATAAGACTGCTCCCGAACCAGAAGATTATAATCCACATCGTAATTGGGACGGCATTCAACCATTGATAATTGCACTTCGCGGGTTGCGGGGACGCTTGAATACGATGCGCTCTGCATCGGAATGCAGGTTTTTGTGCTCGCGAATGGAAAACCTTTGTGCTGCCATGAATCGCCGTAAGGATGATATTGGCCCCGCGCTCGATGAGGCTAAATCAAATCACGAGCGATTCAAACTCTTGGAGGACCAGCTTGACGCATTGTTAGGCGCAGCGCGGTCGGCTCTCGACGGAGCGGTAGAACAGGAATTATTGTCTGTCGCGCGTTCAAGAATCGAGACAGTCGAAGCTGTAGAGTCATTCGTGACGCCTCGACTCCATAATTCAATATCTCTATGGTGGAATGACCAGACGGTTGCCCTGCAAAAACTCTTGGATGAGGCGGAAACTGAAATAAAGACACGAGACAAATCAGCTGGAGGCCTCCACTCTAGAAAGGTGCTTGGCGCAGAAGAGCCAGACGCCCAGGGAGCAAAGGGAGAGCGCACAATTCCTAAAAAAGAATTGGAGTCTCTCTTTACGAAAGCGCAACAAGCTCTAAGAGATCATCATGAGAGCAAGCTCGGAATGAAGCTCCAAAAAGCTCGAGAGGAATTACAGAAATTGGAAGAGGCGAAATCCTTTTCGTCATACGCCAAAGCAGCGGGAGGACGAAAGTCATTTCGCACCCTGGCTGAGGCTGAGAGAGCAAAACGGATCGTTGGTGTACACGCTATCATCGGGACCCTCGGTCCAACGGTGATTGAGTTAGGCGCACTTTTGTTGGAAGAAGCTCAAAAACATAAGGAAGAGAGGGAACGGGTCAAACGGAGAACTATCCTTCGAGACTCAATCCGGAGGGTTGCTTCGGATATTGCATTGGCAGCTTGGAAGGAATGGGTTGAGACAGCAGACGAAATGCGAACCTGGTTGGACTTACACTCCCAAAGTGCCAAATCCTCTACGGAGGCCCTTTCGAGCGAATCTGATTTGCTAAAGAGATCTCTTCAAACGCTAGGCCGCTTGCTTGAAGGCCTTTAGAGAATCACCTCGATATCTTTCTAACTGAGGAGGCTTCAAATGGAAAACACGAACATTTACAAAGTGACTCATGGCTTTCAAAAGATCATTTGGGAGAAGATAGCCGATGGATCAAACTCTGCTGGTCCATTGCTTGCCACGCCAGGAGCCGCATGGCTTTCAATAGGTTTCAGTGCCATTTCGGCAGGTGTCAGCATCTACAACGCCTATCAACTTGCGCAACAGAAAGAAACCCTCAACTTGATTGCGGGCAAACTGAATCTAATGAATCACAAGATGGACAGCATGAATCGCAAGATGGACTACGTGAGTCGACAGATTGACTATGTCAATCGCAAGATGGACTACGTGTTGGTCGGGATGGAGCATTTGAAAGACCTAACAACTCAAGTATTGCTCACCACCACCCAGATCAAGGATTTGGCATATGTGAAGATGTTCTTGGATGGAGCTAGGGATCATTTCGAAAAGAAACTTACTTCCGGCACAATTACTTCTGATGATTTCCATGCTCTCGACGGCGATTTGACGGCCGCCTTAAGCGAGGTCTTAGGATCGAACAAGGACGCTCCGATCCCGAATCATTTCATAGAAAAGGCAAGGTCCGTGTTTGCGTTTCTAAGAGCATTCAATATCTACTTGGTCGAGACACATAATACCCTGAACACACACAACCCCTCAACCGTAAGACGATATCAGACTATTGAGGATTCTGGTTATCACTACTTCTCTGAGGTCGACACGGCCAAGGACAGCTCGAAGAAACTGGCAGGGCGGATGTCGGAATTACGCAATCTGCATCTCAAGATTAAGTCAGACAAGCAACCTCGCCTTAAGTGGTTGTCGGCATTTACTTGGGAGGTGCGTTCAGTAATTTATACCTTAGAGACTTCGGGCATACTAAGTGGTGCGAACTCACAGTCAATACTCCTCCCAGCTTTTGACCAGGAAGTTATCACTCGCGTCACAGGTTTGAAGTCGGACATGCAGACTGGGTAAATCCTCTCGGGTCTGAGCTGCTCCCCTCAAAAGGTTCGTTATCGCACCTTTCGGTGTATTGAGGATAGCGGTCGCAAATGTGTAAGATCTTGTGTGGGGTGTGGCGCTTAGAAGTACGGAATAGGCATGGGCGGAAACTGGAGAGAATCAGTGTGAGGGAACAAATCAAGCGAAGGGCTCTGAAGCAGAGGTAGAACTACAATTGGATACACATCCCGTGAGAATCACAGGCACCTCACACTCTCGAACCCACCGGTGTTTCAGACCACAAAGGGTCCGGCATTTCCTGAAGACATAGAATTGGATCACAGTGCCAACAAGACCATGCTATGCCAACAGTCAGCATAACGCCGAGTAGAAAACCTCACGAGCGTCGCGCACTTCGCGTCCTTTTGATGGTCCACGAGCTTCACAAAGCTGGTTATCAACGTCTTCGCATTTGTCCGGGAATGTCCGGGTCAGGGTTTCACTGGCGCTGCGCGATCACTCCTATTACCAATACACTCCGGTCCCACGGGGCAATGCTTTTAGATTGTGAAGAAGATACTGCGCACTACACAACTGGCCACAAAAACAAATACTTCGGCTGGACGGACGCAAGGACTGACACAGCCCGCGAACTTGCAGCAAAGTTCATCAAGCGTTTCCCAGAAATCGCCCGAAAAGGATTAGGCCAGGATTGGCAATATGTTGGCTGGTACGTCCAGATGCTAGGATTTGCTGAGCGAGGTGACCTTCCAGTTGCGTATGCTGATTGGCATATTGAGAGGCCATACACCACTCAGTTACCCACAATTGGGAAACTCAGGAGTGGCTTGCCTATGCCCCCGCCTGGCGAAGCCAAAACAAGGGAGCCCTCACTTAGGGAAGCGTGACACCTGCGGACGCGCGGCTCGGTCGAACCTGACAGATAATCTCGAGACGGAACGGATCAGCCTAAAGATAATGATACTCAGACACACTACTTCATGAGGCGCTTGCATGCTGATCGGATCAACTGACAAGTACACGAGAGTCGCTTTTGACAATGAAGCGGAGATTGAGGGAGTTGTAGCTGACAACACCGACCTCCTCTTTGGGCCCTATATCATCTATCTGCCGAAAACAAAGATTTCCACGGTCGGTGGTTTTGGAACCATACCAGATGGAATCGTGGTCGACATCGAAAACGGCTGTTGGTATATTGTCGAAGCAGAGAGGGCTTCTCACGGGACATGGGACCATATTGCTCCCCAGGTGTCAAAACAACTGACAGCTGTTTCGAAACAAGGAACTCTTGACAAGATTGCGGACCTGGCTATCGAACAGCTCAACAATGACGAGATTCTAAAGAGTGCGATCATAGATGAGCTCTTGATTTCGGAAATCCATATGCACAAACGCATTGCCGAAATTGTCAAGAACAATCCGATCGTGGCTATTCCAATTGACGATGAACCAGCCGATCTCCGGGAATGGGCCGGCACCCTCAAACACGAAGTCAGAGTCTGGCTGATCAAGAAATATGAATCCAGCAATACGAAACAAATCCTGTACTCAATACCAGATGAAGAGGTTGGTGGCACCACCATCACATCAAAAGAGGATACGTTACCGGGAGCAACAAAGGCTGGGGGAAGCATCTTCAGAGACCTATTGAAGGCAGGAAAGGTTCATGTGGCTGACAAACTCGATATGGAATACGGGCCGAGGGGTCAGGAGAAGAAACAGTTCACTGGAATAGTCCGGGATGACGGACTTGAGGTGGATGGGAAGGTGTACTCATTAAGCTACGCCGCTGTCCTCTGTATGCAAAAGGCGGGAAGCAAGCGAAAGACGGCAAATGGATGGATCATGTGGCGGGATAAGAATGGCAAGTTGATGGACGAACTCTATACACAGCTGACTCCTGATCAGAAGAGATAGCCTCTTGAATATAATCCTTCATTTGTCCCGGGTCGCAGAGTGGCCGGACTGGTTTAAGGCTATGCAGCCGAGAGGTCGCGCAGGTTCAAGTCCCGTTCCGGGCACCTAGACGATAGCACTTTTCTAGTCTTACGATACCTCAATCTGCAATTTTTCACGCCTCGTTCTATATCCCACCTAACACGCACAGCAGGCTAGCCACAGCCATCACAAGCCGCATCCATTGCCCCAGACCGAGGAGTGGCCAAAACATTATCTAAACATAAATCAAATGGTAGCTACCGCTTCGATCATGTGCACTCTGAATTCCAGTCATTCCGCCACTGGTGTGGGAGTCTCTGTGATTCGCGTCAGTCCTTTGCCAGACAGGAGTCTGATCTTGATAAATTCGGGGGCCGATTTCGACAATGTTTCGTTGTTTTCTCGCACGAAATACTCTTTGCCATCCAAACAAACTCCTTCAACATAAGGGTATGGCTGAATTGTGACCCTATAAAGCTCAACCCCAAAAGCCGACGTTACGTCAATCGAAACAAACGATGTTACGTCATTACTGATTCGGGAACGTAGAGTTTGGGCTATGTGCCTCATGTGCTCGTCCTTTGTCTTGCCCACTGCTTTTAGCTCGAAGGCAATTCCCAAGAAGATCCGGTTCTGCTTCCTTATCGCGCCCAAAGCCTCAAGCTTTCGATATTCGTTATCATCAAATTTCTCCCCCTCTAAAATTCCCACGAAGATTGTTCCCCCATTCCTGTTGAGCATTCCCACAATTGCCTTTAGGAAATCATGCAACACTCCAGCCGACCGAGTCAATTCACCCATCGCAATTAATCTCTTCACATCAATACACAGAGTCCCCTTGAATTCGAGTGTTTCGCTTTCTTCACCAAAACAAGGTGACTTCTCAACATCATCCTCTTCTGCCACCTCAGTTGGATCCTCTGTCGGCAATTGAAGTCGAAATTCACCAACTGATAAATATGATGCCAATTGCGATCGTAATATCGATGTGTCCTTTGTGACTGAGGCAAGTAAGTCATTTGCAAGAACGACTCGAGCCATTCCAGTCACCAAGGGAAGGCCGGCCAACTGTGGATAAATCGAATCGTGGGACATTTGAAGAAGCCAGGTTCGCATGTCCATCGTAAGTTCTGTTCCAAAAAGTACGACAATTCTATAGAAATCCTTGAGAATGCGCAGCTCTGCCCGTGCATTGTCAAAGCTCAATTCTGATATCAACATTTCGAGATGTTCATTGATTCGTGCACGCCAGACTTCATCCGGTGTCTCGGGAAAGGCCTCGCAGATATCAAGGTATTCAACGTAAAAACTGAGCAAATGAGCTCGGCGTGATCTACATCGTCGATAGTAATCAGCAGCGTTCCTCAAAAACACGATGCTCTCTTTACGCATGTTCTGGGTCGCAGCCAGCTCTTCATAATATCTTGCAAGCAAATTCCATCTGGAGTACCGCCAAGCATCGTGCCTTTCTGTGTCACCTTCTACAGCCTTATCAGGCTTCAGCAGTGCTACTCCCTCAAGACCAGCGCGAAGTAAATCTTCCTTTTCCTGTTTGTCGTTGGCAAAGTTCGCTCTAAGTAATTGAAGGTTTAGTTCCTCCAAATTGGCTTGATCATCTTCTCCTCTATATCTGCATACTTTGATTTCGAATTCTTGCAGAAAAATGAATTGCTCTAGAGTCTCTGGATCGAACCTTCGTGAAGTAACCCCACCGAATTCAGCGGTCTCGACCATTTTCTTCCGAAGCTGTTTCCTCCGAATTCCAGCCACAAATCTAATCTGTTCTGCAGATTCCTCTTCTGAGAATAGTAGCTCGTGCGATTCCATCTCTGTCAAAAGGGTTCGAAACAACGAATCATCGAAATAGTCGACAGGTAAGAAGGATAGGACAAAGGATGCCGCATTGACATACTTCCGAAGTTCCTTATCGGTGCGTCCTTCATGGGACAGAAGGACTTTGCGGAGTTCGCCAAGAAACTGCGTGACGTGCGCAACATCTTTTACGATGTCTAGGCATTCCTGGAATATTCGAAACTGGTCGAGCCTCTTGTTCACCGATATGGCTGACTTGCTCCTCCGTTCACCTGTTTGAGTCAACAAAAAACCGCTGTCTCGAATCCACTCCTCTACATGGATCGCAGTAGCCACCAGCAAGACAACAGTCTTGAGATCTTGCCTCACTAAAGACCTGTGTATCTCGTGACTCAGGCACGTTGCATACGACAGAATCCAATTGGCATTGCCGTGATCGTAGTCCTCATAGAGTTTTCGATAGCTCCCGCTAAATGTTTCTGAAGTATCTTCGCCGTAGGCTTCGCGCCAATGATGGAATGTCCAGGCAAGGACCTGCCTATCTAGGATTATTTCGTCGGCCGGAATGAAGTATGGATTGGACACTTCAAGTCTCGTGAGAAATCCCTCCCATGCCCCTTGCATTTCACGAACGACCTTGATTGTGGTTCCTGGAGCAACCGGGCGATATTTCGGACCTCTCTCCCAAACCCTCTTGATAACATAGTACTGGCATCCATCTTCTCCTCGAACTTTTAAATGCTTGTCGTCTTCCGATTCAACGACAACGTCCATCTCACTACCAATGGATAATTCCTTCCGTTGCGTATAGGTTGGAAGCTTGTATCTCCCGGACTGATGTCCAGATAACCGAGCAGTCAAATGAGAGCCGACTGTAAATTGATGGGCGATCCCTGGATCAGGCCCGCAGACCATTTCTGAAAAAAGCAGGCATCCTTGAAGCGATGAATCCTTTAATTGTTTCACCACAAGGCCTTTTTGATCGCGCGCGATCACGTCCAAAGTGAAATATTCAGTCATAAGAAACCAAAGGTTGGTGATAGAACGATTGCTATCGAATCCGGTGACTATAACAACAGATGTGTGTCGATTGAATTGACGACCTAGCAACCAGGCTTCGGAGGCTTATCGGTCCTTCCAGGACGTTTGGGAGGTTTCACAAAGACCTCAAATGATCATGTGTTCAAGAGCTAAGCCTGGTCGATCTCCAAATCGGGCCGTGGAAACGGAGTTCATAAGGATGTATCCGGCTAAGAGACCATTGGAAGTTTCTGATCATGTTCGATATCAACAGCTCTTGGCGTCGCGCTCAAGTTCCCACAGCCGCCGAAGACGGAGCTGAAAATGGAAAAGGCCGTCTGATCCCGCTCGGACGAACTTCCCATTTTATGGAAAATCTAGCAGATCGCTTGCCGAGAAGAAATCGCCCAAAGGAATGAAGCGGTGGCTAATCCTTCCTGGCGAGAGATTCGGGCTTCAACAACAGGTTTACTCCCGGGACAGCATGCCTCGACCGTCAGGTGGTTATAGCCCCTTCACCCCCAAGTGATGCCTCGAACCTATCTTCTACCTCTTCCTCTGTAAGACTCTCCAGAATGAATTTCGCGGGTCCACGTCTTCCGCGAGTTCCCATCTCCTTGAGGAGGCTTCTAAAGGGATCACATGAGTACCGAATATCACAATTGCGGCAGACACGTGTAGCAAACGTCTCGCGTTTGATCTCTACTTTCTTCAATGCTCTGAGCTGTGGAGGAGAGAATTTATGATTTTCGATTGCATCTACGACATCGCCAAATTTCGCGACAGTCTCCTCAACATGGCCAGGGTCGTAGGCTATTGGGATAACCGGCTCCCACAAGTCCATCGCAGACTTGATAGCGTCTAGATTGTTTGACCTCGCCGCTGCTATAAGAGGGTCAGGTAATTGTGTCGTAATTACAGCCATTTGACCAAGCTCCTGGCCGCGGAGCTTTTTCCAAATATGGGCGTAGACATTTAGCTGTTCTTCATATTCTCCGATGTTCTGGCGTACGTATTCCGGGGCATGCGTCTTGAGGTCGTACATTGTTGTGTTCCCCTCTTCCCGTACGATGTCCACAACACCTTCGATTCCGAACTTGCGTTCTCCCTTACTCAACTGATTGGGAAGGTGGAGTCTGACCTCAGTGTCTGTAATTGTGTTAGCGAGGTCTCGAAGCTTCTTCCAATAATACAAGACCTGCTGGAGAGCGGCTTCTTTGATCTCAGGCGTGAGGGCGTGTCCGCTTTCTAACCGTAGGCGTTGATAATTCCGCTCGAACATCCCTCGAAGACGCTTTTCGATTTCGGCGTCATTCAGCGATTTCTGTTTCATAACGCGCTCCTCTGATCGATCAATAAATGGTGCAGGTCTTCAACTGTCTGGTGAATCAAGTTCCCGAAGAATCCAGTTTGAGAACGGGACGGCGCAAACCCAAACCGTCGAAAGACCATGTAGTTTCTGGGACATCGCTTGTAGAAAAGATAGTCGCCGGTGTAAGAATAGGTCGTTGGAAGATCCTTTCGGCTAACATCTGCCTCCGGGACCTGTTCCATCTTGAGATCCTTGATCCTCGGGAAATTATCTTCGTCCAGTATACTCTTAAAGGGTTCGCTCACCTGGTTATGAGACGAACGAAAGTGCGCAATCACGAGGAGATTCATGGCTCGGGAAAGTGCGACATAAAACATGCGCATCTTGTCGAATTCTGCGATCCGCTCAAGGGGTTCCCTCGAGCGCGGGAGCAAAGGAGCTACCATCTTCTCAACGGTTTGTGGACCCCTGTTGCTCTTCTTCGGACTCCCGAGGACTACCACAGGAAATTCAAGGCCTTTTGCCTGATGAATGGTCAGAAATGGGACGCGGCCCTTTGGGAATGGATCCTCCGTGTTCTCGTACTCTGATTCTCCCCTCCGGTAGAGCGAGTAGATGTATTGATTGAAAAACACCCGGGTGAACTTCTCTCCCTGGAGGAAGTTGCCAGTGAGGATCGGGCGATTGAATTCAAGGAAGGAGTCGAGATAACCCGAGATAAGACTCAGATTGCACACCGGACCTTCGTCACCATTAGCGGCACGATCAAACATTTTCTTGAAATGATTGAACCCTGAAAGCCGATAGAAGAGGTCAAGAATGGTCCAATCGAGAGATGAAAAACGGTTTATCACATATCCAAGAGTGAGCGGTCTTTGGCTCGAAGCAAAGCGCTTTTTGGCGTATTCCGTGAAGTATCGACTGGAGAGCCCATTCTTACTCTTCGGTGATAGTCCCCGGGCCGACAGGAGTGATCCCTGCATAATGTCAGGGTCGAAGGCTCCTTGCCGATCCCAGCCTTTCTTCTGAGCTACTTCATCCAGGATGATCGCATTTCGGACAGCACCTGCAATCTCCTTGCGGCAGTTGCTCACATATCGGGCTAGAGCGACATCCTTCTTGAGGAGCATCCGGCCCGCTCGGTGGGCGTTATCAATCCATTCACGGTAGGCATCTAAATCCCTGCCATGAAATTGCTCATTCCTTTCTGGCTTCCCAAATACGTGGAGAAAGAGACCAAACATATCAAGGGCTTCAGGTACATCAAAGAAGTGTCCGGCGCGGGGGGCATAGGACTCAATCCCGAGGCGCTTCAGGGCTTCGATCATCCTCTGCACATTAACGGATCCAAGGCTGGGATACAGGAAAGCGATTTGGTTAGGATCCTGCACCTTCTTCGTTCTGATCAATTTCTTGACGAGTCCGGCAATCTCATCGGCGACTGTGTCAGGGTCACCGGGTTCACTTGCAACGACAGCTGTGTTTGAGGTGGACCTGTGCGCTTTGATCTCTTTGGGGACCCGATATTGGGTCTTGTTTCTCGATTGGGTTGTCCAATCGCATGAATCGTGAGTGATAAAATCGCCATAGAAGCCTACAATGTGATCCTGCGAACGGTAGTTGACCTCTAATGAAATCGTTCGGGGCTTACACTTTAGATATTGCTGGCATCTCTTTGGAAATTGGACAAAGTTTTCAACGGTCGCTCCCCTGAACCGGTATAGTGCCTGATCGTCATCTCCAACCACGCAGATATTCTTGCTTCCCCTGGCTAAAGCGAAGAACAGACGCTCCTGAACCGTATTCGTATCTTGATACTCGTCGATGATCACGTGTTTGAATATTCGGCCGGCACCATCAAAACGATTCAGGGTATCAAGGGCAGCCTGTTGAACCATCGAAAAGTCAGTTCTACCTTCTTCAGAAAGTAGTTCAAGATATTTGCTGTACATCTTGACAAGGGGTTTGATCGGGTTGCGGTTGAGTTTCCTCAGCGCCATATCCGGCGAGATAAGCTCCTCGGAGAGTCTGTTGAAGAGGCTGATGCAATTTGTGACGGCGATGTGCCGAGATTGGCTCCCCTGCCCCCCTGTGAATATTTTGTTGATTGCCTCATTGGGGCTTTGATGGAAACCTCCTGACTCGACAACAGTCTTCCAGTTTTGGGTATTGGAGAGGAACAGGTACTGCTGCAGATCCTCCATCAATGCAGGGGTTTCGGGCCGTTCCCGGTGTGAGGCAAAATTCCGGTCCGACAGAATCCTTTGACAAGACGAATGGACAGTTCCAATGTACATCTTCGAGATGTCATAGTGCTGGCCATCTTGGCTCGAGACCTCACCAAGCATGGAGCGAAGCCCTTCCTTGAGCTGGGTTGCTGCCTTCTCTGTGAAGGTTGAAAGGTAGATCTCTTCTGGTTTGATCCCATGAAACACTATAAGGTTCAGGGTTCGCCACAGAAGGACGCTTGTTTTTCCTGATCCCGGCCCAGCGGTTATGAACAGTGGTCCATTGATATGGAGTATCGCTTCCTTTTGCGCATCGTTGGGAGAGAATTTTGAGCTCTTCCACAAGTCTTCAATTGAGACCATTGGTCATCATTCGTTGGATTGGTGAAGGATTCTGCGGACAGTCAAAGCATGAACTTTGAAGGGATTCTTCGGTTGTCGCGGCTTTGGGACGCTATTACCTTTAGAAAATGGGGTCTTCCTAAGTTTCAAGTTATAAGCAATGACCAGCAGTTTTTCGAGAGAAAGAACATCTGTCGTATTGTAAGCAAGAAGCGTATCCAGGGCTCGCTCATCTGAATGCCGACGGTAGTACCTCCAAAGGAGCGGAGCAAATTCCCCGTCAATTTCCTCCATTCCCCTCCTGTGAATTCCCAATCGTCGTTCGCACTTCTTCAGTCCGCCAGCGTATCCCAGGTCTTTGAGGATATAGCGTAGATCAATGTGAGGCAAACGAATATCAACGCCCAACGTGTTCCTCAGAAAAGGGAGGTCAGAGCATTTCCCATTGTAAGTAACTAAGACCTGAAACTTTAGAATATCGTGGCGGAACTCGGCTAGATTTTTGCCTCTTACGTAATGCCGGATGGATTGACCGTCGTAGAGGACGATCGTCGTCACGTGATCATAGGAGTAGGAGAGGCCAGTAGTCTCAATATCAAGGAAAGCGGTTGCGTTTCTGAAGATCGGAAAGATACGCCACAGTTCTTTGGGGGGCAGGAGAGCTGCAAAGTATCGCGCATCGGAGTTCTCGATGTGCGCATCCGATTTTCTCAGATGAGACTCAAAGGAACGGCGCTCATTTGACGGAAGCGTCTTTGTGTGATGAACGAAGGCATCGTTCCAAGTGACTATCCCCGCGTCCCATAAGCCTTGCTCGGCTTCGATGTCCACTTGAGGTATATGACAGAATGTGTGTCTTAGCATTGGGTAGATTATTGTTGGTTTGATTCGCGATGTGCACGAAATAGAGCCGGACATTCTCGGATCCGGTCAAAATGAGAATCATGGAAGAGTGTCCGTTAACCGTGGAATATCACCCCGATATCCTCTTCCGCTGACGATTCACTCCCTCATGCAACTCCGGACACAAATAAGCTCATCTTCCGAACTAACGGCGAAGGGAGCCCATGACGTAGACCTTGATTAAGAGGCACAGATCTGCCTCTTTTAGCGCACTATTCATGCCACGAGCAATACGGTGGATCAGGGCTAGAATCGAATCCTTGGTTCTGGAAAGTTAGAGTTTATTACCCATCTGTGTAATTCTTCCAAGAAATGGTAAGTGCATTAACATTCTAATGTCGGAGGAGGCCCCTCTAACTTGCCTTTTGTATCATCGAATGATCCCGCTTCTGCACTCGAATTCCCCATCTTAACCATCGTATGCACCCCTCTTAAAACGGAAAGGTCTAACAACAACAATGTATCACGCATTTCAAGCCATTCTGGATGGGCAACTTACTGACAACCACCTTCTCTTCTCGTTTCTGTATTTCCTTCGGCAAGAAGATGAAGGCGCGACGGATATTGATATCGACGTACCTATAAAAGACCTATCCTCCCCAACCCTAGGTGATCCTGAATTTGGTCTCGCTGTGGTGCTGTTTGAGCTGCACCATGCGATCAATATTCCGGATACCTTTTGTGACTGGGATCTAAGTATTCGTGAATTCCTGAGGAGAGTCACCACCCTTCCGAGGCTAAGTCCTGAGGAGTTTGGTTTGCACTTCCGAGAAATTGTCACGGCAATTCAGGCAAATTGTCGGCCGAATTGAAGAGGTCACCGGTTACGGACTTTTGCTGATCGAGGGGGGGTATGCGATTGCATCGCACCTCGCACCCGCATCCATTGTCCCGGGAGGGGCGGGAGGGTTTGAGGAAATACATGTCCTTAGCTACCGC
>Ga0182019_10000227_pt1 | contig 28336 bp, 21 predicted proteins | sample 812E2MmetaG_FD_120483 | JGI IMG/M metagenome (GOLD analysis project Ga0182019, IMG submission 120483) | Permafrost microbial communities from Stordalen Mire, Sweden - 812E2M metaG | ecosystem: Environmental > Terrestrial > Soil > Wetlands > Permafrost | place: Sweden: Stordalen | collected...
ACTAGTATCTCTCGCAGTTTTTTCCATCCCAGTTGGTGCAACCACCGGAGGAACTAGAATAGAGTTCTCATCCCTGGATGGGAGCCATTCCTTAAAGGTGTCCGGGACACTCTATTTGCCCCCAAACGGTTCTGTTCCCGGTCCAGCGGTTGTCATGGTTCACGGCACCAGTGGGATCAATTCGGTCGGTGCGTTTTATCGGGATTCGGTCCTGCAGGCTGGAATCGCGATCTTCGAAGTGGATTTCAAGACCGGGATTTTCACCGGACCAAGAGATCGGCCGTCGCCCGATACTTTGGTGGCCATGGGTTTTGCGGCGTTGAAGGAACTGAGAAAATTGCCGGCCATTGATCCCAGCCGAATCGGGATCATGGGCTTTTCCATGGGAGGGCACTTGACTGTTAATACGGCCTTTGAGAAGAACCGCGAGTTATGGATGGGCAAGGAGAAGGGATTTGCAGCCCATGCGGCATTCTACCCGGTATGCAAGAGCTTCTTAGCACAAAGCGACCTTAAGCCGACCGGAGCGCCGATGATTATATTCTACGGAACTAAAGACGCCTACGGCGAGGGTGAAAACGTTCCAGCGTTCAAACGTCTGCTTTTGAGGCAATACAAGTTCGATGTTACCACTGTCGAATATGCTGGAGCCTGTCATGATTTTAACCGAAACGGTCCTCCTCTTAGCTACTATGACCCCGCTGCCATAGGCGGAAGAGGCTATATGGAGTGGAACGCGGATGCCGCGAACGATTCATTGCCCAAAGTCGTGGCTTTCCTACGTACGACGCTGGCTGCCAAGTGATCGTTTTATCATTGAGCCCGACCGAGCCAATGGCTCGCCGCGGCGCGTTCATCGGCCATAGGCGGGCCCGAGGATTTCAGACGTACCTCACGCCAATTCAGGAGATGAGATTCAGATATTCTACGCCGAGGAAGCCACGCTGAACTGGGGGAACCAAGACGAGGTCCCTCCTGCGCCGCGACATTGAGGCGAGCGGATGGACTACCAGCCAGCGATGCAGACTACCGTACCGACCCGTGGCTGCCGTGGCTCCCAGATTCCCGGGTTTGAGGGTGAGGCGGTGCTGGGTGCGGAGCGGAACCGACTGTCACAATCTTCCTGCACGGTTGCGCATTGTGAACAGGCCCCCGGGGAATCCCGGGTGCCGTCGAATCGGGGTGGCAGCCCCCCGCCGGCGAGGGGGTTCGAGGCCCTGCCCTACCGCGATTTCGGTGACTGAAATGCAGGCGAGGCCACAACCATCATTATGTCTACTTTTTCATAAGTCGTAGGTCATTAATATGCGCGTTTTCCGCTTGTCTCATTAATCTCCGCGAACGGCTGGCAGATTTGTGTAAGCCATTGATCTCGGGATTTGGTCCGAGCCGAGTGGTCGCGGCAGTACAAGTGGCACGCAGTGGCCGATCTGACACGTCAGGCTCGAGCCTCCGCGGACGGAGTCGACGCGGCAATCTCAAGCGCAGCCTCTTGCTTGCTTCCATCCCGCCCACCCCGCTTTAACCTGTTCGCCGAGCTTCCGATTGAGGTGGTGTTCAAGAGCGTTAACAGATGCTGATCGATCTTGAACAAGAGGAGGCACACTTGGCGATCGCCGCCGACAATTCTGCAGCGGAGAAGTCTCGGTGACCCGGTCGATCAGCCCGGCTGGAATGCCCTCACGAATATTGCCCCATCTAGGGTGTGAGCGCTCTTCGTCCCCTCAAAGTCCAGGAACCGAGGAGTAGATCCCAGTCTGTTTCAGCCAACCAAGGTAGGCTTTGAAATCGAAGGGAGGCTCGCCGTACAGGTAGTGATTCATGCGAGTCTGCCCCGCGTGCTCGTAGCGGATCAGTAGCATGCCCTGTCCTGGCTGTCGCGGCAAGTCCGCGACTTTCTGCCGTCCATTTGCGGCTACAGCATAGCGGCCGGAGAAGAGTTCCCTTCCTGAGCCTAGCTCTGTCACCGTCACCTTGCCCTGTACTGCCTCGAGGCTGTCGTTCACTGCCACCAGGGGATAATGCCCGTCCACCGGATCGTTTATCATCAAACACACCGTGGACTGCACGTTTTTCAGGAAATGGTAGGCGAGTTTCCTCGAGTTGTAATAATCCACCACTGCATCCGAGATGATCGGCCAGCCATCGCGCAGGTTCCACCAGATGATGCCCGAGCGCTCAAATTTGCCTGCGCGCCACAGCTCGACGAAATACTTCATCGCCTCGGCCTGCACGGACTGGGACGTGAGGATGAAGGCATCCAAATCCTTGGGTACTGCGCCGAAGAGGATGCGGATCTGATTCAACATGAGATCGTTTCTCTCCGCGGTGCTTTGCGACAGAGGAAGCTTGCGTACCGACTTCGTGAGCCAGGCCTCGTTCCAGACAAAGTCCCTAGTCCAGGGATACACCTCCGGCTTCTCGAACATCCTCTCGAGCGAGCTTTGGTTCGGGCAGCCATGATAGCCGATCTCGCTCACGAAATGCGCCGCCGATTTGGTGTAAAAGTCGGCTTTGTAGTAGCCGCGCGGTCCCCAGAGGTGATCTTCGGGGAGAAAGTTGCCGCGGTTGCCTCGCTCATAGTATTCGATACTCACATACGGCGAGCTGGGCAGATACGGCCGCGTGGGATCGAGTTCGTAAAGCACCGCCGGGATGACCCTTCGGCTGATGAGGTCACGGTTCGGGTCGACGTTCAGGGCGCCCAATTGCCAGGCGAGCGAGACATCGTTTTCGTTGTTTCCCGACCAGAGCGCGAGACTCGGATGATTGCGCAGCCTGCGCACGACCGACCGGACTTCAGTCTCCACTTTCCGCGCGAAGTCGGAATTCTGCGGGTAAACAGAGCAGCCCATCGCAAAGTCCTGCCAAACGAGAAGGCCGTCGGCGTCGCAATAGTCGAAGAAGGCCTCGTCCTCATACACATTGCCTCCCCAGCAGCGCAGCAGGTTGCAGTTGAGCTCTGAGGCCAGCTTGAGCACTTCAATGACCTGCGCGGCATCGCGGCTGTGCAGGGCATCGACCGGCACCCAATTCGTGCCGCGGATGAATATCTTCACTCCGTTGACGATGAGGCAAAAGCGGCCCGGCTTCTCAGGCGCCGTGATTTCCGTGCGGTCGAGCTGCACCGTACGCAGGCCGATGCGCGAGACCCTCGACGCGAGGACCTGGCCGGTAGTGTCCAAGATTTGGACTTCGGCGTCGTACAAGACCGGCTCGCCATAGCCCTTGGGCCACCATAGCTGCGCGTCCTGGATTCTCAGGGAAATGCGTCCTGAGTGCGAGAGCAAGGGCTCGCTCTGTTGGAGGACCTCCATGCCCCTGAGCCTCAGCGTCGCCTTCACGCACAGTCCGTCAATCAACGCAAGGGGCACCCGGAGCTGATAGTCGGCATAGAGCTCGGCCGTCTTCGCGGTGCGGTCGATTCGGAGGATCATCCAGTGCAGATCCTCAAAACGTAGGGGCTCAAGGACGCGCAGCTCCACACCGCGCCATAGTCCGGCGCTCACCAAGCGGGGCATGATGTCCCAGCCATAGGCGTGCGGTGCTTTCCGAATATTATCGGACTCCGAGTTGCCATCCGCGCGGATGCCGAGCGCTCCGAGGGGATAGTTTTGGGCCTCGATCACAGCGGAGCGCAGAATCACCTGGAGTTCATTTTCGCCGCCGTCGGCCACGAGCTCGGTGATGTCGTAGCCCTGTTCGATCAGCATGTTCTCGGCCTCGCCCACGTGGCGTCCATTGAGCCAGATCGAGGCCAGGCAGTCGATGCCGCCGAAATGGAGCTGCAGGCGCTGCCCGGGCTTGAGAGGGGGACTCGCAAAACGGCGCGAATAACACCACTGATAGCCTTCGTACTTTCGCAGCGCATACACATGGCTTCCGATCATGGGATCCGCAATTCTTCCTGCAGCGAGCAAGTCGAGCTCGACGTTGCCGGGCACGGTCCCGGGTATGGTTTCGACTGCGAGTGACTTCAGCTGCCCCGGCTCCGTCACCGGTTTCTCGGCCTGGGGCCAGTAGGCGAGCGTCCATCGACTGTTAAGCGAGATGACCTTGTCAGGTACCGCCTGGGCTAGGTTCAGGAATGAGCTCATGAGTAAGAGGAAAATCAGGCAAAACCCGGTGGATCACTTTTTGCTCATGGTGGAAGCTTGTTCTTTCGGGTTGTCTCCATTCCGGTTTGTGCAACCACCAGGGCCGCGACGTCACCAATGCGCTCGCCGAGTTCAGCGGGCACAATCGTGCAGACCTCCAACGCTGCCGGCAGGCACTCCTCCCGCAACACCAGCTCCATGGAGGGACGGATCAGCGCCTCGTCGCGCGCGAAAATGCTGCCGATCACGATGCGCTCGGGATTTAGCAGATCTATGCCGAGGGCGAGTGCGCGCCCCAGTTTCTCGCCCACCTCGGTGTAGACCCGGCATGCCAGTTCGTCGCCCGACTTGGCCGCAGTGGCAACCTGTTTGGCCGAAAGCGCCCCGCCGTTGTCCAGTACCGAGGCACCGCCGGCCGCGAGGTGTTCGTGCAAGCGCAACCGTGCCAGCCAGGCGATGCCCCCCCCGCCGCAATAACCTTCGACCGAGCCAGCTTTGCCATGACCGACTGGACCGCCGCGCGTGAGGCGCACGTGGCCGAGTTCACCGGCGTTACCGTTGGTACCCGCGAACAGCCGGCCGTCCATGATCAGGCCGCAGCCGAACCCTGTCCCCATCGTGCAGAACACCATGTTGCGGCTGCCGCGACCGGCGCCGTGTCGCCATTCGGCCAGCGCACCTGCGTTGGCGTCGTTCTCCAAAAAGGCGGGTACTCCCAACTGACGCCGGAAGAATCCGACCACAGGCACAGCGTCCCAGCCCGGCAGGTTGGGCGGTGCGAGGATCAGCCCCCGGGCGGCGTCCTGCGGGCTGCCGCACGCAATTCCAATCGCGTCCACCGGTCCCGTCTCTCGCAGCAACTCCCTCGCGAACCCCTCCAGCGCGCCCAGCGTTTCCTCCGGTTGCCGGCTGGTGAGAAGCTCCCGGCGCCCCAGCACCTGCGCGTTGTCGTCACCGACGCACACCGCGCACTTCGTGCCCCCGATGTCGATTCCCAGGAATCTGCTCATGCAATCCGTTGTGCCACAAATCGTCCCGCGCGCGAAGAAACAAAGTGTGCAAACGTACGGGCGTTCATCGCGAAAACCAAATCGCTCCGCGCGCGAGGCAAGAAACGCCTCTGTGCCCGGATGGACGGATTGGCCACAAAAAGGCATGAGAAGGTACAAAAAGACCGATCGTTGTCACGCCCGCTGCTAACGCACCGGTCCGCGCCACCGGTCAGTGCAGTCCGCATTTGCCGCTCTTGAAGGGGAGGACTGGAAGGCCCGAGGCATATTGCCCAACTATTGCCCAAACAGATACATTCCGATGCTTTTGCTCAGGTCTGGCCGCTTGGGTTTGGAATCTCGTAAGTAAATTGCCCCGTGGAACTGCCGACGTTTGTTGAGCCTCGCTCCAAAAACAGCATACACGATTCGAATCCCCGTGTGACTGTTTGGGGTCACTCCTTCCGCAGCGCGATCATTGGATCGAGACGTCGTGTTGATAGCCAGGCGGCCAGTCCACATGCCAATCCAGATCTGCGGCTCGGGATTGATAACCAGCCAGAGCAATGAACTCGGTCTGCGATCAGGCTTTCGCTATCCACAGACGGGAACTTCGGAGCCTGCGGCGCGGGTCCTGATCATTGTCCGGGCGGGAAGTCCGTCGAGGCGGCGAGATCAGTCTGCGCTTCGAAGCTGGCGATTCGCTTGCACAGCGTCGTTAAGGTCCCATCCAGCGCCTGTGAGCCGAGTACCATTCGCAGCGGAGCGGGCTCCACGTCGACACTCTCGATGATGCGGGCGGCCATACGGGCCGGGTCACCTGGAGCCAACCCGTTCTTGGCATCCAGCATCCGCAAAAAACCGTGGGCGGGCGTTTGGTCGTAGATCGGAGTGAGCTTTGCTACTTGGGCGCTACCATACCGAAATTCCGTGCGGGCACCGCCCGGCTCGACGATGGTCATGCCGATCCCGAAGGGTGCGACCTCCTGCGCGACCGACTCCACGAACCCTTCAATGCCCCATTTCGTGGCGTGGTAGAGCGAATTTCCCGCGAACGCTACCTGACCTCCGTATGAGGAGATCTGGATGACGCGTCCGCCGCCTTGGGCGCGAAGGTGCGGCAGTGCGGCTCGGATGAGATTAATCGACCCGACAAGATTGGTCGCGACGATGTGTTCGACCTGCGCATCGGTGATCTCCTCGGCGGCTCCGAACAAACCGTAGCCGGCGTTGCTGATGATCACGTCGATCCGTCCACGCTGCGCGAAGGAGCGTTCGACCACCTCGTGAATCGCCGCGGTGTTGGTCACATCGAGCACTTCGGCATGGAATGCACCGGGATATCGCTTGAGCAGGTTGCTGACCTTGCCGGTGTCGCGGACGGTCCCAACAACGCGGTCGCCGTGCTCAAGAAGCTGATCGGTGAGCTGGCGCCCGAAACCGCTGCTGACCCCGGTAATAAGCCATGTGCGTTGTGACATAGTGCGTTCTCCTATTGTTGTTTCAATCGTCTCTGTGTGCCCTCGCCGGCGGAGTGGTGGGCGAGCACCGTATCCAAGTCGTCACGCACGCGCTGTGGCTCGTCCTCCAGCGCCATGTTCGCAATGTCATGCACGCCATCCAGCATGCCTTGCGGGTCCGCATCAAGAGGAGCGAACAGCGCATCGAAATCGCCCTGTGCTGGGCCGGCGGTAGCGATGAGTTCGAAGGTCTTGCGCAGCGCACAATCGGACCCGAGGCTGCTGACGAGAACCTGAGCGATCTGACGTCGCGCAATGACGCCGTCACTGGGATTGCCTGCGTGGCGTTTGTCGCCCTGGAGGAGGACGAGCCGGTGCTGATCCGGACCATTGTAGTCGAACCAGCCGGGTCGGACGATCGTGTACGGCAACCCGCTCGCTCGCACGAGCCTTTCGGATCGCCGCTTCCAGTCATGGGCCTCGGTGGCACGGTTGTAATCGCCGGTGCGGTCGGTGACTCCGATGGCGGTCATGAGCGCGATGCGCGCTGTCCGGGAACCCAGCGCACGCCGTTATAGTCAACGCTCTCCGCCCCAACCCTGCCGGTGCCGTCTGAGCCAAGGGTGAACACCACGGAGTCCACACTCTCCACGGCGCCGGGGAGGGTGTCGGGCCGGGTCACGTCACCGACGACCACCTGCGCTTCGCGCGGAAGCTGGTCCGACTTCCCGGGATTGCGCACCAGAGCCCGTACGGCATGGCCCTGCAGGATTGCTTCATCGACAACAAGGCGCCCGATGGTGCCAGTCGAGCCGACGACTAGCACAGTCTTACGAATAATGTCCATGAGCTTGTCCCTTCATTGTCGCTCTTGGCCGGCGCTTGCTGGCGCCTGATATTGTTCGTCTGTGACCTTCTCCATCCATTCGACGGCCTTGCCGTCAAGCTGCTCCTGAATCGCAATGTGTGTCAGCGCCGTTGTCGGAGCGGCGCCATGCCAGTGCTTCTCGCCCGGAGGAAACCACACCACGTCTCCTGGCCGAATTTCCTCGATGGGCTCGCCCCAGCGCTGCACGCGCCCGCATCCGGCGATCACGATCAACGTCTGACCGAGAGGGTGCGTGTGCCAGGCGGTTCGCGCGCCCGGCTCGAACGTCACCGTGTTGCCTGCTGCGCGCGCAGGAGGCGTTACCGGAAACAGAGGATCGATTCGCACCGTGCCCGAAAACCAACCGGCCGGTCCTTTGACGGAAGGTTGTGAACCACTTCGTTGAATGTTCATAAGTCAAATGTCTCCCATTAACCTACTGTTACCCCTCTGTTTTGGTGGTTTGCTTAATCTCCGATTGTTTTCCCCGGCTCACAAGGACGTGATATGTGACGGCGTCCCAGGCATTGTGAATGCCAATGAAGAGCAGCAGCAGCGCCGCTGCGGCGACAAGGAAAAGCGCCGGGCGCGCCTGGGAACAAGCCACGCAGGTCGAACCAACCAGCATCGCATACGCCGCAATTGGGATCAGAACATGGAACAACCAATCTTCGAATACAGGCTTGTAGGTGGTTTGCACTCGCAGCCGCCGTGCTACGATTACGGTGTAAATCAACCCGCAGAAACCCACCAAACCCCAAGCAACTGAAACAGTGCCGATCTCGTGCCACGGAATGGTCGCGATCGTTGACAGCAAGAGCACGATTCCGAAGTGAACGATCGTTGGCGTGGTAAATGCCGCGCCAGCCTCCGCCGCGCGTAGTGGCGGCCTTTCGGCAATGAGGGTCAGAACCACAAACTGCAGTCCGATCAACGCGCCAGCCGATGAGCCAACGATGACGTAGAAGTTTTCCCAGCCATCGAGTGCGGTCATAATTGGCTTCCTTCCATTCAGTGGGGAGACGCTCAACGTCCCACCAGTTTCTGCAAGTGTTCGGGATAACGCGCCCCTTGAACCGTGATGTTGGAGGCAACACTTTCGATCTCGCGCAGATCATCCGGCGTAAGTTTGACTGAGGCCGCCCCGGCATTTTCGCGCAATCGATTCAACTTGGTGGTGCCGGGAATCGGCACAATCCACGGCTTCTGCGCGAGCAGCCAGGCGAGCGCAATCTGCGCCGGCGTCGCCTTCTTCCGTTCGGCAATACGCTTGAGCAGGTTAACAAGCGCCTGATTCTTCTCCATCGCCTCCGGCGTGAAGCGTGGGAGATTCTTGCGAAAATCGTTGTCGCCGAACTTCGTGTCCTTGGTCATGGCACCTGTCAGGAAGCCTTTGCCCAGCGGGCTATAGCACACCAAGCCGATGCCGAGTTCCTCGCATGTTGCGAGAATGCCGTTGGCCTCCGGCCCGCGCGTCCACAACGAATACTCATTCTGCAATGCCGTGACCGGTTGCACCGCATGAGCCCGGCGGACAGTTTCTGCGCCGGGCTCCGACAGCCCGAAATGTTTCACCTTGCCCTCGGCGATGAGAGCCTTGACTGCGCCCGCCACGTCCTCGATCGGCACATTGGGATCGACGCGATGTTGGTAGAACAGGTCGATGACCTCGACGCCGAGCCGCTTCAACGACGCGTCGCAGACCTCACGGATGTGTTGGGGCCGGCTGTCCATGCTGGAATATTTGCCTGTCTTAGGATCGATCACGAAGCCGAACTTGGTGGCGATCACCACCTGGTCGCGTATGGGCTTCAACGCCTCGCCGACAATTTCCTCGTTGGTAAAGGGCCCATAGATCTCGGCAGTGTCGAAGAAGGTGACGCCCAGTTCCACTGCCTGACGGATCAATTTGATGCTCTCCTCCTTGCTGAGGGAGTGGTCGTAGCTGAAGTTCAATCCCATGCAGCCAAAGCCGATGGCCGAGACTTCCAGACTGCTTTTCCCGAGTTTACGCTTTTGCATAAGTTCTTTGGGAGCCAAGTTAGTTTTGCCCTTACAGCCCGGTCATTTTCAGCGCACTTTCAGGAAGCCGGGCTCCCTGTAGCGTGATCTTGGAAGCTGCCGCATAAATCTCTTGAAGGTCGCCATCGGTGAGTTCGACGGCAACCGCTCCCAGGTTTTCTTCAAGACGGTGCGGCTTGGTGGTGCCTGGAATGGGCACGATCCACGGTCGCTGAGCCAGCAGCCAGGCGAGAGCGATCTGGGCGGGGGTAGCGCCCTTGCGTGTCGCCACAACACGAACGAGATCGACCAGCGCCATGTTGGCCTTCAGCGCTTCGGGCGTAAAGCGGGGAACCTTGGTGCGGAAATCCGAGCTGTCGAACTTGGTGTTTTGATCGATCTTGCCCGTGAGGAATCCCGCCCCCAACGGACTGAAGCAGACAAAACCAATGCCAAGCTCTTCCAGGGTTGGCAGGATCTCGTTTTCAGGACCCCGCCACCACAGGGAATATTCACTCTGAACCGCCGTGACGGGCTGGACGGCGTGAGCGCGGCGGATCGTCTGTGCCCCGGCTTCCGAAAGCCCGAAATGTTTGACTTTGCCTTCCTTGATCAGGTTCTTCACCGCGCCGGCGACGTCCTCAATCGGCACTGCGGGGTCAACCCGATGCTGGTAGAACAAATCGATAGCATCGACACCCAGGCGTTTCAGCGAGGCCTCCGCGACCAGCTTAATATGGTCGGGGTGGCTGTTCACGCCGCCTCGACGTTCCCCCGTCGTTAGATCGATGTCGAAGCCGAACTTAGTAGCGATCACCACTTGGCCTCTGTAGGGCGCGAGCGCTTCGCCGACTAATTTCTCGTTTACAAAAGGGCCATACGCCTCGGCCGTGTCGAAAAATGTCACGCCGCGTCCTACGGCTCCCCGGATAAGGGAGATCATCTCCTGCTGGTCTGCGGCCGGACCATAACCAGAGCTCATGCCCATGCAGCCCAGCCCGATTGCCGAGACTTCCAGGCCGCTTTTCCCAAGGGATCGTTTTTTCATGAGAGTGGTTCTTTCTGCAGGTTTTCAAAAGATGAGGCCAGAGGGTGTGCAACGAAGGTGAGCTTATGCAGCCATCACCTCGTTGAGACATCGCAGAGCATTCAGAGTCCGCGGGTAGCCGATGTAGGGGAGCAGCTGTGTGACCACATCGAGGAGGACTTCCTTGTTGTTGCCCACACTTGCGTTGCCTTGGATGTGGCCTTTGACCTGCGGCTCGCAGCCGCCGAGCGAAATGAGCATGGCGAAGGTCAGCAATTCCCTGGTCTTAATATCCAGGCCGCGCCGAGTGTAGTAATCGCCGAAGCAGTTCGCCGACAGGAATTCCTGAATATGCAGCTGGTCCTTGGGGGACTGCTGATACATCCCCTCGATCATCTCTCCGAAGATCGCCTTTTGTATGGCCAACCCCTTTTCGCGGCGTGTTTCGGGCGTGGTCGTGGACTGGCCTTCCAAAGGCAGGCTTATCCCTTTCGCTTGGAACTCATCGTTGGTCGCATTCAAGAAGTCGAAGACCTTCGCGATCCCGACGTAGGGAACAGACTGGTAGAGGATCTCTTTTATCTCGATCGGAGTCACCCCGACGTGCAGCGCGGCTCCCAGCATCACCCGATATTCGCCTAGTGCCTGGCCGGCGATCGTGGAGACCAAGATCATCATCACGCGGGTCTTTGTTTCCAATTTGCTCTGCCGAATCACTTCATCAAAAGCCCAATTATCAAAAAGCCCGATCAGCTCCGGGTCGGTCTTCTTCAGCTTGGATTCATGGCCCGGGAACAGCTCCTCGTGTTTCTTGACCGCCGTCTGCGTGAGAGCGAACTTCTTCATGTGGCTGGAGCGATTGAGTGGTTTGGTCGTTTGGGAAGATACCACATGTCGTCGCGGTCGTCGCACGCGCCCTTGCGCGACCTGTTGTGGAATTGCTCAAAAATCACTGCCGGGCCGCTTCCGCCGATGTTCCGTGCCAGTTGGTTCGAGCCGCTTGCAACGGTTGTAGTCAGCGAACAAGCTTCTTTACTTTAAGTCGTTCCAGACCATGCCGGTTCCAGAAACAACCTCAGCTGAAGCGCTTGACCGTTACGTTATTGGAAAGAAGGTCGGAGGCAGCAAAGGCCCCGCCTGGCGCGATATTCAGCTCTCCACTTTCTCGCTTCCGCCGTTCTCAGAGGTTTTTACCATGCCGGCAGTAACGGAGCCATTGGTTGTATGGATTAGTTCGGGTGAGGCTGAGGCACAAGAGCGGGAGAGCAACGGGCCGTGGGTCACGAGCCACCTGAAGAAGGGTTCGTTGTTCCTGACGGCCGCGGGTGCGCCTTACGACTTCCGCTGGAGAACGCTTACTCCCGAGCCCTTTGAAGTAGTGCTTGTGCTGCTTAGCGTACCGCTTTTCAACGAGGCACTCCAGGATGTCTTCGGTGTAAATGCCGAGCACGCCCGCCTTCGAGACGTTTCTGGCTTCGAAGACCAGCACCTCGTTCAGCTGCTGCAGCAATTAAGAGAGGAGGCGAAAAGACCTGCGGCGAGTCACCTGCTCGTAAGAGGAGTTGGTCAGACAATCGCGATTCATCTCGCTCGGAACTACACGGCGCTTACCGATGCCGTGCGTGCTGACACGTCATCGCTGCCAGGTTTCAAGCTGCGCCGTATCACCGACTGGATGGCAGAGCACATGGCGGAGGAGTTCATCCTCCCGCGACTGGCCGAACAGGCCGGCATGAGTGAATTCCATTTCAACCGCCTGTTCAAACGCGCCACGGGGATTCCGCCCTCGCAGTATCAGATCAGACTGCGAATGGATGCCTCGCGGCGCCTCCTTCGCGAAACGAAAAAGAGCGTGATTACGGTCGCGAATGAAGTTGGCTACTCAAATCCGAGTCATTTTGCGCGACTCTTCCGCAAGGAAACGGGGCTTTCTCCCACGGACTACCGGCGGCAATGGTAGAGCCGAGAAGGCATGTAGGTTCAGGCCCGACCCCGCGCACTTTTTGGTGCCCACTTGGCAGGGCACTATTCCGCGCAGCGCCCCGGTAGTAGGGCGTTGGTTCGTCAGTTCCGCCGATGGGACAAAGGCCCGGGGAATATTGCCCGCGCATTGACCAAACGGGGTCATTTCGCTTGTTGCCCCTGGTTCCGGCATCTTCTGCCTAAAACCTCGTAAGTAAATAGCCGTTAGGAATTACCGACACATTTTGGTCGGCATTCCAAAAACATCATATCCGGTTCGAATCCCGGTTGGCTGCGCCGGCCACGTTGATTGGCCCCAATGTGCAGTTCGGCTGGCATTCCTGTGCTCGTCGCTTCGCATCTGCTGCGGCCGCTGGGCAATCCGTCCCCAAATGGCACGAAGTTCTTCTCGACGACGGAAGTGCCGGGCCGATCACTCCGACTTGTTGAGCGATCGCCTGGGCTGCATCGACACGTTTTCCTTGGAGGGTAATAAGGTGGTTGGCACTCTCCGCCTTCTTCGCGCCTCCAAGCTCCGTGACGCGATTTTAGAGTCTGCCGAGACGACGCCGGACCTGTTGGGTTTATCGCTCGATTTTGAACCGGTCTACGAAGTCCGCGGCGATCGCGCGCTGTTGCGAATCGTGAGCGTCGGCGCGGTCGATAGTTGCGCCGGCAAGGCAGATCCCGCCGTCATGGGATACGCGACAGCCTCGGAAGCCTTCCGGCCCTGTCTCCTGACCATAAGCATTCTCGCGTTTCGGGTAGAGCCATTTGCCGCGTTACGCACGCGCGCGCGTAGTGCGCGGAAACGGCCCGAAGCTCTACACGCGGCAGCCGCCAGCGCAGGCATCACTCGCCAAGCAGCGAATCCCATGGGCACTAAACGGCACGATTTCTGACAGGAATCGGACATGAATTTCGCCGGCTGGCTATGGTCACGGGTTACCCGTGAGACTAATAAGACAAATTGGAGCCCGATATTCCGCCGGCGGCGGAGGGAATTTGCGGGAGCTCTACGCCACGGTCGTGAGATAACGGCGGAAATTGACGGGACCGAATCCGCCGCGTAGAAGGTAGCCATGGCATCGACATCCGGCCGCGACTCCACCTTGGTCATCCGCTCATTGGCGCTCGTCTCGTTCCTTTTTCCCGCCGTGATGTCTTCCGCAGAACGCGCAGGAACGGAGATCCTCACTCTCGACCGGCCGGATGTGGTGAAGCGTTTTGTGGCGAAGGGGGCTACGGTGGAGTTCATTCCTGCCTCGGAGGGCCATCGCGCGGCGCTCAAGATCGTGGCGGAAGGCAGCGGGCCCGCCAGCGTCAGGCTCGCCTCGCCGACCGGTTGCTGGAATTGGAGCGGCTACGCCGCCGTTGGGGTGGAACTGGAGAACCCGGGCGCCCAAGCTATGTTTTTTGGCCTATCGCTCATCGAGGCGGGGGGTGGGGCGCCGCGATCTTCCGGAAACGGCGGCCAACTCGGACCCCGAAGCCGATTCTCCGTTGCTGCTCCCATCGGTGCGGCCCTGCCGATGAACCGCGGAATGCGTGGCGGACCTCCCTATCCCGGCTACATTCCTCCGCCCTTCATCACGAAGGACCCCATCGATGAAACCAGAATCGCGGCCCTTGAGATCGAGCTGCAAGGAACGCAGCCGGGCAGGTCCCTGCTCCTCACCCGCCTGGAGCTGCTGCCGCTGGTTTCCTATGACGGGATCGTCGATCGATTCGGGCAATACACCCGGTTGGAGTGGCCGGGCAAGATGCACCAGGAGGAGGAGTTGCTCGGGCGAAGAAATCAGGAGGAGGCCGGAATCGAACGGGCACCGGCGCTTCCCGGCCGCGACGCATTTGGCGGATGGAGTGCCGGCCCGCAGCTCGCCGCGCGGGGCTTCTTTTATAGCTGCTTCCGGGAGGGCAAATGGTGGCTGGTCACCCCGGCGGGTCACCTGTTCCTCTCCTTTGGCGTCAATGCCATCGACGCCGAAGAGCCGGAAACCCTGATCACGGGCCGCGAACAGATGTTTTCCTGGCTCCCCGGCGACAAGGATCCGCTGGCCCGCCTGTTCAAAGACGAGAAGGACATTCTGTACGGACCCATCCGGCAAGGTAAGGCCTTCAATTTCTACGAGGCCAATTTGCAGCGGAAATATGGCGCGGATTACATCCCGCGGTTTCTCGAGGCGGTGAACCAGCGGCTCCGCTCCTGGGGTTTCAACACGATCGCCAACTGGTCCGACCCGCGGCTCCACTCGCTCCATGAAGTGCCTTACACGGCCACCATTGACATTGACGGAGACTTCGCGCGCGTCTCGAGCGGCATCGATTATTGGGGCAAGATGACTGATCCATTCGACCCCCGCTTCCGCGAGGCCGTGCAGCGCAGCCTGGAAACCCACACCGCGAAGTACCACGACGATCCCTGGTGCATCGGCTATTTCATCGACAACGAGATCTCGTGGGGCGGCATGGGCAGCGACCGGGAACATTTTGGCCTGGCGATTGGAACCTTGAAGGAGGGCGGCGCTTCCCCGGCCAAACAGGCTTTCACCCGCCTGCTCCAACAGCGCTACCCGTCGGTCGCGGCCCTGAACGCAGCCTGGGGAACACAATTCAAATCCTGGGAACTGTCCGCCCCGGATTCCCCCGGACCCGATCTGGCGCGCGCCACGGTGAAGGCCGATTGCACCGCGTTTCTGAGGGAGTTCGCCCGCCAGTATTTCCGCGTGGTCAAGGAGTGCCTGGCCGCAACGGATCCGAACCATTTATACCTCGGTTGCCGCTTTGCGTGGCGCATCCCGGAGGCGGTCGATGCCGCTGGCGAATTCTGCGACGTGGTTAGCTTCAATATCTATGAGCGCACGGTCGACCCGGGGCAGTGGGCGTTCGCCGCCAAGCTCAACAAGCCCTGCATCATCGGCGAGTTTCATTTCGGTGCGATTGACCGCGGGATGTTTCATCCCGGACTCGTGGCCGCCCACGACCAGCTAGAGCGCGCCCGGATGTACGTCGGTTTTGTCCACTCCGTGGTCGACCATCCGGCCTTCGTGGGCTGCGGCTGGTTCGAGTACATCGATGAGCCGCTCACGGGTCGGACCTACGACGGCGAGAACTATTCCATCGGATTGGTTGATGTCACGGACACCCCGTATCCGGAGCTGATCGAGGCGGCCCGCCAGGTCCATGCGGACGCCTACGCGCGCCGCGCCGGACGCCTCGGGGGCGGAAACTAGCCGAAGGCAGGAACCGAGCTGGCGGACGAAGGCTTGCCCACGGAACAAGCGGATCAAGGGCTCGCCGTACCGAGTGCGCAGCGCGAAATGCAGCCAGGGCCTTGTGCGGGCGAAACGCGTCGATGGCCCCGTTCCGCCATTCTGAAGCGGCAATTTGCGCATCCGACCCGCTCGCCGATGCCGCGCCCGGTTCAGCTCTCCCGGATTTGATCGAGCACCGTAGCCAGCGCCTGCCGGGCCGCGGGATCGTTGGGGGAGAGACGCACCTCTTCGCGGAAACCTGGGCACCCCGTGACCCCGCCAAGATGGGACCCTAAAAACCTATTCCTAACCCCCTCCCCACAGTCCGACACCCTTAACCCTCGGTGCAACGAATGGGCATAGCATCACCGAGTTTACACTGAGTTCGCGCGGCATGACCGGACGACGCCTCGGCGAGATCCTCACCGCTCGCGGAATATCCGGCGTTATCCTGGCGGCATTTCCGATGGAGCCGCACGAGATCTCGCTTCCTTGGGACGACTTCGCCTTCGTCCAGGTGGGCCATCGCCTTAAGTTACCGCGCCTCGACTGCGTGGTGAGCGACCACACCGAGGCGATGATTATGGCGGCGCGGATGGTCGCGGGCTGCGGCTGTCGCCGCGTCGGCCTCGCGATTGAAAAGTACCAAGACGAGATTACCGACGGTCGGTGGATCATCGGTTATGCCGGACTTCGCGCGACAGTGCCATGCCTCGCCGAAATTCCCGCGTTCCTCCTCGTTCAAATGAACGCCGATCTTTTCTTGAAGTGGGTCAACCAGCACGCGGTCGATTGTGTCTTAACGCTCTCCACCTTTCGCAACGAACCAAATCATATGGAATCGTGGTTGGCTACGATCGGGCGATCCGTTCCGCGGGATATTGGTCTAATTTCGCTCGACGTGACCTCGGTGCACGCGGATTGGAGCGGGGTTGAGCAGCATTCGGATGAGATCGGCCGGGCTGCGGTCGACTTGCTGTTTTCCAAGTTGCAGGCTGGAGAACGTGGCGTCCCACGGCTCCCTCGAACCCTTCAAGTTCACGGGCACTGGCACGATGGCCGAACCTTGCTCCGACCGGTGCAAATCCAGGCTGATACCTCCAAGGTTTAGCCGTTTATTACGGCGGGCTGTGCGGAAAGAGAGAATCGCAGCGCAGAGAACGAGGCCGCTGCCGATCCCGGGCCGCCCGCGCCGGGTGAGTTTTCGCTCCCCACCGCCATCCACCATCTGCTAGGATGGACCGATGAGATCCCGTCTCCCGCTCCTGTTTTTCCTGATTCCTGCCAGCCTCTGCCGGGGTCAGGACCCGGCCCGGATGGACCAGGTCGTCCAATCCTATGCGCAGAACGGCCAGTTCATGGGCTCGGTGCTTGTCGCGCGCGGCGCCGAGATCCTGATGAGCAAGGGCTATGGTTTCGCCAACCTGGAGTGGAAGGCCGCCAATGATCCCTCGACCAAATTCCGGCTCGGATCGGTGACTAAACAATTCACGGCCGCCGCGATCCTGCTGCTCGAGGAGCGCGGGAAGCTGAAGGTGGACGACCCGGTGAAGAAATACCTGCCCGACGCGCCGGCGGCCTGGGACAAGATCACGATCTTCCATCTGCTGACCCACACCTCGGGCATCCCCAGTTTCACGGGCTTCCCGGACTATGCGGCGACCGAAGCCGCCCCCAGCACTCCGGAGAAACTGGTGGCTAGGTTTCGCGACAAGCCCCTCGATTTCGAGCCGGGAGAAAAGTGGAGCTATAGTAACTCCGGCTACGTCCTGCTGGGCCATCTGATCGAGCGGATCAGCGGGAAAACCTACGCCCAGTTTGTGCAGGAAAACATCTTTGCGCCGCTGGAGATGAAGGACTCGGGATACGATTCGAATTCCGCCATCATTTCGCACCGGGCCGCCGGCTATGAGCCCGGCCCGGACGGGCCCCGGAACGCCGGCTTCGTTCAAATGAGTATTCCATTCGCGGCGGGCGCCCTCTACTCGACGACGGAGGACCTGCTGCGTTGGGAGCAAGGCCTCTTTGGCGGCAAACTGCTCTCGGCCGCATCGCTGCAGAAGATGACCACGCCGTTCAAGACCGACTACGCTTTCGGGCTGGGTGTCGTGACGAAGAACGGGCGCAAGCTGATCAGCCACGGCGGCGGAATCGAGGGCTTCAACACCTATCTGGCTTATTATCCGGAGGACCATCTGACGGTGGTGGTGCTGGGTAACCTGAACGGAACGGCGCCGGGTGCAATCGGCGGGCTCCTCGGTGCCGTGACCCACGGGGAGCAGGTCGTGTTGCCAGGGGAAAGAAAAGCCATCACGGTTCCCCTCGACGTCCTGCAACGATACGTCGGCACGTATGAGCTGCGGCCGGGAGTGCTGAACCTCGTGACTCTCGAAAGGGATCACCTGATGACGCAGCTCACGGGTCAGCCGAAATTCCCGCTGTTTGCGGAGTCGGAGAGCAAGTTCTTCCTGAAGGTGGTGGATGCCCAGGTCGAATTCGTGAAGAACGACAAGGGAGAGGTCACGCACTTGGTTATTCATCAGGGTGGCGGCGAGCAGAAGCTGCCCCGGAAGAGTGGAACGGTCGAAGCGCCGCCGGAGCGGACGGCGATCACGGTCTCCTCCGGGATCCTGAAGCAGTACACGGGTACGTATGAGCTGCAGCCCGGCTTTGAGATCACCGTGACGCTTGAGGGAGAGCAGCTGATGGAGCAAGCCACCGGTCAGCCGAAGTTCCCGCTGTTTGCGGAGACGGAGGACAAATTCTTCCTGAAGGTGGTGGAGGCCCAGATCGAATTCGTCCGGGATGCGAAGGGGACGGTTGCGTCCCTGATCCTGCACCAGGGCGGCCGCGATTTGCCGGCACCAAGGAAGTGACCTTGCGGGCGGAACGAGGGAAATCCGGTCCAGATTCTCACGAGTTTGGCCACACCCAAACGAAGCCGGCGTGGCGTGAATTACGTGATGAACAACAGCCACGTCGTCCACGGCACCGGCAAGCTCCGGGTCTTCCTGGCTGGCGGCCGACGGCCGCCGCTCCCTTGAAGAGGAGAATGCGCCCCGCTTACTGCAGCCGGGATGGCAGACCCTGCAGGCGGGCGTTCAGGTTGGCCAGGATGCCGCTCGTATGCTGGTCGACGGTGCTGGCACCGGTCTTGATCGTTTTGGCGGGCAGGAAATTGTCGATCACGGCACAATAGTCGCTCGTGACCATGATGCCGATCAATTCACCGGTCTTGCTGAAAACCAGATCGCCGGACGAGGGGGTGAAATCGCCCGTCAGGTGTTTGATGAGCCGGTTGTCCATGCGCACATACTGCGGGTTCTGCGCATCCAGCTTGAAGGGCACTTCGCCATAGCCGGCGCCGCCGTGGCTGACCAGCACGGCCTCGGGGAATTTTGACGGCTCCAGCGCCGTCGGATAGATTTTGACTCCCAACCGTGCAGCCAGATCGGCCGCGACCGGAATCACGAGGATTCGCGGGTCGAGGGCCAGAAACTGAATCTCGGAGACCGGCGCCGTCACGGGGTCCCGGCCAAACTGGCCGCTGATGCTCTCCCAGTCAGGCTGCGGTTCGATTCGGCTGACGGGGAACGGCGTCTCGTCGGCATGCAAGAGCGCGTAGACCGCTTTCCCGTCAGTCACGAGCACGGTCTTGGTCTCCTTCACGTGATTGCCCGAGCCGAAGAAAACCTTCTTGTAGGCGGTGAGCGAGGTGAACACCCGGTTGGCAAGGAAGTCGGCGAACAGCACGTTGGCGTTGATCGGCCGGTTGTCGCGGATTTCCTTGGCGAGATCGCCGGACTTTTCCGCCAGCTTGCCCACGCCCTCGGCGAGCTGGCCGGTCTGGGCCATTACCTTCTGGCGCTCCTGGCGCTCGGCCTCGACCTGCTGCTTCGCATCCACCAGGTTCGCCTGCAGCAGCGACTTTTCCTGCTCGGCGACCTTGACGGCCACATTGAGACCCTCGATCCGCTGCTGGGCCTCGGCCTGCTGTTTCGCGAGGGTGCCCAGCTGCTGCTTCTGGCGCTCGGCCTCCGCCTGCTTTTCCTCCAGCTGGCGCTGGATCTGCGCGAGGCGTTCCTTGGTCATCGAAGTCTCCTCCGCGGCGGCGGCCACCCGCTGGTTCAACTCGCGCACGCTTTGCTGGGTGGAGGTCAGCGTTGATTCGAGCTGGCCTTTGGCCGCCTGCAGCTGGCCGAGGTTCTGTTCGCGGGTCTGTAGCGCGGCCTTGGTCTCCTCAAGCTGGGCGGCGGTCTGTTCGCGCCCCTTCTGCTCGTCCGCCAGCGACAGGCGCATCAGCTCGACGAGATCCTGGTCGCGCGGGGTGTTCCCGGCCATCTGCGGCACGGGCGCCTTCTGGGCATGCGACGGCTCCGCCTTTTCCCAGCGCGTGAGGGCGATGAGATTCAGGAAGAGAAAATCGACGATGATGAGCAGGAGCGTCTTGTTCATGACGCGTGCGCGGCGGCCGGGCTGACGGGTGGGGTGAGTCGCTGGGCGGCGAAGATGAGCTGCCGTTTATAGCCGCGCACATGGCGGATCTTGACGAACGCCACGCAGACAATGCCAAAAAGATTCGACGAATAGGCCGCCAGCAGGTTGGGCTCAATCACGCCCACCACCTGCAGCACGAGCGCGGCGGCGGTGCCCATCATGCCCACATAGAGGCCGCTGTCGAAAAGGTTTTCCTCGTTTTCCATCAGGCGCAGCTTGAGGGATGGGGGAATGTCCTGCTTGTCGATTTCACTGATTTTCAACAGGCAGGCCAGATAGGTGACTACCTGAAACAAGGCGAAAACGCCGATGGAGATGATCGTTGATTTATCCATGGTGGGATGATTGGAGGTTGAAGGAATCGGAGCCGGCGTCGCCGCATTGGCCAGCATCGGAATGACGAGCTTGACCCGGTATTCCGAGAGCGGCGCGGCCCGGAGGAGAAAGGGTTCGGTGGTGATGATGATGACGAAGGCCATGAGCAGCGCGAGGGCGCCGCTCTGCATGCGCGGCAGCAGACTGGCCGTGCCCGCCCGTTGCGCGGCCCGGCGCAGCGGGGCAAACAGCCAGCGGTCCAGCCCGCGCAGCAGGAGAAACGCGCCGAGAAAATAGCCGAGGTACTTGGCGACGATGGCGAGCTTGGGATGCAGCAGGGAGAAGGCCGCGGCGAAATCGAGCGACGCCTCCAGCCCGCGATTGACCGGCACCTGGCGCAACACGAGCTGCTGCACCGCGCCCTGCCCCAGCCCGAGCGCCAGACGGAGATCCTCCGCGCCGGGTTTGCCGTACGCGAGCAGGTAGGCGGCAACGCTGTCAGCCGACCGGGTGAAGAGTGCGGCCGTGTAGAGCAGCGGCAGCTGATCGGGAGCGACCTGCGCGAGATGGGCGAACTCGCTCACCGTCCGCGTGTCGTTGGTGAGGCGGAGCAGCTCGCTGAGCTGGATCCAGTTGAGCCGCCGGCCGAGCGCGAGCAAATCGAGGTAAACCCATTCCAGTTCGCCCATTTCGTGTGCCGCGACGGCGTCATCTGCCAGCCGTTTGATCTCCCGCTGGAGCGAAGGCGAAAGGTGCTCGCCCTGGTAGAGCAGCGCGGTGAGGAGGATGACGGCATCGAGGGGCTGGCCGCCAGGCTGCGTCGCCGGCACGAAGCGGGCCGTCCGGGTGATCCCGCGGGTCTGCATCACGGCCTGCACGCCAAGCGAGCGGGAATTGGCGAGATAGCGCCGCAACGAGTCCCGGGCGCGCTCCGCGATGAAAAACGTGAGCACCGGCGTGCTTTCCGTGCGGCCCGTGTTTTCCTTGAGATTGAACAGCGGATCGAGAAACGGATCCCAGCCGCCCCAGGCCACGAACTCCTTCTGGCGCGCGGCTACCGCCGTGAGCGCCGTCGCGAGGCGCGCAGCCTGTGGGTCGCCCACCGTCTGAGCGGCCGCTAGCACCAAGGCCGCCGGACCGGGCTTTTCCGATTCGACGAGCTGCAGACCAAAGGTGGTGAGCGACGGCGTGCCGCGTCCGGCCTCGCGCAACAGCACGGGGCTTAGCGACTTCAGGTTGACGGGCAGCATCCATGATCCGACCAGTAGCACGACTCCGGCGAAAATCAGCGCCAGCGAGGTGGCCGGCGGCGTCCCGGCAACCGGGGGAGCGGGAGGTTTCATGAAGGTCTCAGACATGGAGGAACTTGGGGATGAGAACAATTTAATTGCCGATCCGAAATACTGCAAGCACGCTGCCACTGCCATCGACCCATGTTGTTGCGAATTGTTCATTACAACGAGCCGGTCCTGCGCAAAAAAGGCGCAAAAATCGCGGTTTTCGACGCCGCGCTGGCGCGCCTAGCGCAGGACATGATCGAGGCGATGCATGCCGCGGGCGGCATCGGGCTGGCTGCGCAGCAGATTGGACAGGCGATTCAGCTGTGCGTCGTCGACCTGCGCGAGGCCGAGGTCGATTACACCTGGCTGCTCGACGGCACCAAGCCGCCCAAGGAACTCATCATGCCGCTGGCGCTGGTGAACCCCAGGGAGGCGGCGGAGCCCGAACCGACCACGACGTCCGAGGAGGGCTGCCTGTCGTTTCCGGAGATCCGGGGTGAGGTCAGCCGGCCCGACCGGATCCGGGTGCAATTCCAGGATGTCCAGGGTCACGCCCATATGCTCGATTGCACCGGGCTGCTTTCCCGCTGCATCCAGCACGAGGCCGATCATCTGAACGGCGTGCTTTTCATCGACCGCATGGAAAAGGAGACGTTGGCCGGACTCGAGGCGGCCTTGAAAGCGCTGAAGAAACAGACCCGCGAGGCGATCAAGAAGCCGGGGTGATTCCGACGCGGCACCGCGCGGCCGGATTGCACCGAACGGTCGCTGGCGACTGATCGGTCAACCGCCCGGCCACAGGATTCCGACTGCACCAAAGACCAAGGGCATCCTCCATGAGCCAGAAATCTGACGGCATGATCTACGCCCCTGAGGGCCTGCCCCGGCCGGTGGTGGCGCCCGGTGATTTCCCATTTGCGGCGGTTCACCTCGACCACGGCCACATCTACGGACAGTGCAACGGCCTGCTGGAGGCCGGGGCCACCCTCAAATGGGTCTACGACCCCGACCCAGAAAAAGTCGCGGTTTTCCGCGCAAAGTTTCCGCAAGCCCGGGCGGCCCGCGCCCTCGGCGAGATTCTCGCCGACTCGGAGGTGCGATTGGTTGCGGCCGCCGCCGTCCCCTCCGACCGCGGCCCGCTCGGCTGCCAGGTCATGGAGGCCGGCAAGGACTACTTCACCGACAAGACGCCCTTCACCACGCTCGGCCAACTTGCCGAGGCCCGGGTCGTCGCCGCCCGCACCGGATGCAAGTACCTGGTTTATTATAGCGAACGGCTGCACGTGGAGTGCGCCATGCATGCCGGCGATCTCGTGCGCGGTGGCGCCATCGGCCGCGTGATCCAGGTGCTGGGACTCGGACCGCACCGGCTGAGCAAGGCGTCGCGTCCGGCCTGGTTTTTTGAGCGGGCAAAATACGGCGGCATCCTCTGCGACATCGGCAGCCACCAGTTCGAGCAGTATCTCCATTTCAGCGGGGCCACCGATGCCACCGTCGCCTACGCGGCCGTCGGCAATTTTGCCAACCCTGACAAACCCGAGCTGGAGGATTTTGGCGAGGCCTCGCTCGTCGGAAACAATGGCACCACCAATTATATCCGGGTCGACTGGTTTACCCCCGACGGTCTCCGGACCTGGGGCGACGGCCGCACGGTGATTCTGGGCACGAAGGGTTATATTGAGTTGCGCAAATATGTGAACGTCGGCGCCGACCCGCGGGGCGACAACCTCATCCTGGTCGACGACCAGGGTGAGCATTTCATCAACGTCGCCGGCCAGATCGGCTTTCGTTTCTTCGGCGAGCTGATTCTCGACTGCCTCCACCGTACTGAGAACGCCATGACCCAGGCGCACGCGTTCAAGGCTGCCGAGCTCTGCCTGCTGGCCCAGGCCGCTGCCCGGAAGATCACCCCCTAGCCTCTTGCCCTTCCGTTTTCGCTCTTTAGTCTTCCATCTTCAATCTCCGCCCCGCTCATGCCTCCCTCCATTGCCACCCGCACCGGCGACGACGGCACGACCAGCCTGCTTTACGGGCGGCGCGTGCCAAAGAACCATCCGCAGATCGAGGCGGTCGGCAGCCTCGACGAGTTCAACGCCGCGCTGGGGCTCGCCAGGGCCACCTCCGCAGGCACCGCGCAGAAACCCGTCCTGGCTTCCATTCAGCAGGATCTTGTTGCGCTCATGGGTGAGATCGCCTGCGCGGAAGCCGACCTGGCGCGCCATGCCGCCTCAAAATTCGTGAAGATCGGCGAGGCGGAACTCGCGCGGATCGATGCGGCGGTCGCCGCCATTGAGGCGAAGCAGCTGAAGTTCGACGATTGGGCCACGCCGGGCGCCAGCCAGCACGCGGCCGCGCTCGATCTCGCCCGCACCGCCGCGCGTCGGGCGGAGCGGCGGCTGGTCGCCCTGCCGGGGCACGGCAAGACGGTGCGTCCTCTCCTGCTCCAATATCTGAACCGCGTCTCCGACCTGCTCTGGCTGATGGCGCGCGAATCGGAGACGGCAGGCGCCTAGCGGTTTTCCGAAGCCTCCGCTACACGTCGCCTTCGACCGCGCCGGCGGGCGCCGGAATGAATCGCAGGAACAGGTATCCGAGGCCCGCCAGGCCGGTGCACAAGGCAACAAACCAGTCGCCGTGCTCGACATAGAAGCTGCGGCGGCCGATCCAGCGCGTGTCGCGCGAGACATTGATCGTGGCCCGGCCCTGGAAGTAGATGGTGGCATCAGCGATCCCCGGCTCGGTCCGGGTCATTCCGCTGGCATCGCGCGTGAGCACCGCGCGGATATTGCCAAATTCGTCGATCCAGCCGCTCCAGCCGCCATTGCCGCACCGCAGCACCGGGCGGCGGGTTTCCACCGCGCGCAGGACGGAATGCGCCGCATGCTGGTAGGCGGCCCCGCCCTCGCCATACCAGGCGTTGTTGGTTGCGACAAAGAGGAGATCCGCCCCGTCGCGCACATCGGCCCGGGCCAGCGCTGGAAAGATATCCTCGAAGCAGATGAGCGGGCCGACCGCCAGCGAATCCTTGCGCATCGGCACAAACAGCGGCCTGGACGAGACCCCCCGGAAGAAGTCGTCATCACCGACCGGCACGAACTTGTGCAGCCAGCCCAGCAGGAAGCGCAGCGGCACGTATTCGCCGAACGGCACGAGATGGCGCTTGGCATAGTAGGCCGTCTGCAGCCCGAGATCGGGCGCGACCACGAACATGCCGTTGTACCAGGCCTCGTCCGGCCGGCCCCGGTTCTCGAACGCGATGGAGCCCAGCACGAGTGGCGCCCGGGCGCGGGCCGCGAGCGATTCGATCCAAGCGCGCACCCGGTCGTCGCCGTGGACGGCCCATGGCGTCGAGGCCTCCGGCCAGAGGATGAAATCGGGCGCGTTGACGCCGGCGACCAGCGTGGCCTTTTCGAGCGCTTCGAGAATGGCCGGTCCGCGGGAGGGATCCCATTTCACGGCCTGCGGGATGTAGGGCTGCACCACGGCAACGCGCGCCAGCGGGGTGGTGAAGCGCAGGCGGTTGAACGTCTCCTGGACGTGCACGCTCACACAAACCACCAGCAGGAACAGCGCGAAAAGAAACTCGGGGCGGCGCAGGCGCCAGCCGGTCTGCCGGTCGCGGAAGAGGCTGTGGGCAATGGCGGCGAACCCGATGTTCACCGCCATGAGCACAAACGACACTCCCCCAGCCCCGGTATAGGCCGCGATCTGCAGCACACTGGTGCGCTGCCACTGGCTCGCGGCCAGCGGCAGCCAGGGAAATCCGGTCAGCAGCCAGGTGCGCGTCCATTCGATGACCACCCACCCGCCCGCGAGCGCCACGAGGATCAGCAGCCGCCCTGCGGCGGGCCGGCCGAGCATGCGAGGCATCGCCCACCAGGCTGCCAGGTACCAGACCCCGACCCACGCGCCGACGGTCGGGCCGAGCAGGAAGAGGCCGGCCCAGGTGACGTGATGCAGCCACCAAAGCAGCGTCGTCCAGGCCACCACCTGCGCCACCAGCATCGTGCCGGCATACCATCGAAAGGCCGGACGCCGGTAGGCCCAGAAAACCGCCGGGGCGGCGAACGCATAGGCAAACTCGGGTGCATTGCATGGCGGGAACGAGACGACCGTCAGCACCGCCGTCAGGACGCCGACGCTTACCGCCCACACCCAGCGGGCGTGCCGCTGCCACCACGGCGGCGGCACGTCATAGGGATCGGGGGCCGGAAGAACGTCGCTCATCGCGTAGGAGGCTCCGACACGCAAGATCTCACCTCCCGTGACAGTGCTTGTATTTTTTGCCGCTGCCGCAGGGACAGGGGTCGTTGCGCCCGACCTTGGGGGTCTCCCGGCGGACGGTGACCCGCGGGAGCTGCACCTCAGTCTCGGCCGGCGGCGTGTCCCCGTCTGTTTCCACGCCCGGCACGGGCATGTCGAGGCCGCCGAGCCGCCGCGGCGGTGTCTCGGGCGCAGCCGCCGGGGCCGGCGCCGGACGCGGCCGGGCCAGGGCTCCGTTCGGTGGCCCGCCCTCCGGGCCCTGCAGCCGGGCGCTGCGCGAGAGGATCGAAAGCATATTTTCGAACGCCTGCAGGTTCGTGGTCGAGCGGAAAAGCCCGGTGCAGATCTGCAGGCGCACATTGTTCATCAGCTCCTCGAAGAACCGGTAGGCCTCCGCCTTGTATTCCTGCAACGGGTCCTTTTGGCCGTAGCTGCGCAGCCCGATCGAGCGGCGTAACTCCTCCATCTCGGTGAGGTGCTCCTGCCAGTGATGGTCGATGGCGTTGATGACCACATAGCGCTCGAGCGCCCCGAGCGCCTCGGGCACCTCGACCGACTCCTTGATCGCGTAGGACTTCTTGATCCGCTCGATCACCAGCGCAAGGGCGCCCTTGCCATCCTTGTCGGCAAACTCGGCGAGTTTGAGCCCGATGGGAAAGTGGGTGTTGACCCAGCCGACAAAGCTCTCGACGGCGGCGGCCACGGGCCCGGTCTTGGTGTCGAAGCCGGCGGCCTCCAGGCGCACGGCGATTTCTTCCTCCACCATGTCGAAGATGGTATCCTTCGGGCGTTCGTTGTGGATGGCGCCGTTGCGGATGCCGTAGACCACCTCGCGCTGCTTGTTGAGGACGTCGTCGTACTGGAGCAGGCGCTTGCGGATGGCGAAATTCTGCTGCTCGACCTTTTTCTGGGCGCTTTCGATGGAGCGGTTGAGCCACGGATGCTCGAGTTCCTCGCCCTCCTTCATCGTGCCCTCCATCAGCCGGGAGGCGATGTTGCCCTGGAGGAAAATGCGCAGCAGCTCGTCCTCGAGTGAGAGGAAGAACTTGCTCAGGCCCGGGTCGCCCTGGCGGGCGCACCGGCCGCGGAGCTGGCGGTCGATGCGGCGCGACTCGTGGCGCTCGGTACCGATGACGTAGAGGCCTCCGGTGACCTTCGAGTCCGCGCGCAACTGGAGGGAGCGGGCCGCCTCGCTGTCCGCGTCGAAGGTGACGACGTCGCCGGTCTTCGGCTCCGTCAGCGTGTAGCGAAGCTCGCCCTTTTTTTCCGGATCCGGGTTCGGGCCCGACCCGACCTTGTACATCACTCCCTCGCCCAGCTTGATGTCGGTGCCGCGGCCGGCCATGTTGGTGGCAATGGTGACGGAGCCGCGCTGGCCCGCGCGCGAGATGATCTCGGCCTCTTGCTGGTGGAACTTGGCGTTGAGGACGGAATGGGTGATGTTGGCCCGGCGCAGCATGCGGCTGAGCACTTCCGAGGCCTCGACCGAGACGGTGCCGACCAGGACAGGCTGGCCGCGCTGGTTGGCGCCCTGGATCTCCTTGACGACCGCGTTGTATTTGTCGCGGCGGGTCTTGAAGATGGAGTCGTTCTTGTCGAGCCGGACGCAGGGCATGTTGGTCGGGATGACGACCACGGAGAGCCGGTAGATTTCGTTGAACTCGGTGGCTTCGGTCTCGGCGGTGCCAGTCATTCCCGCCAGCTTCTCGTACATGCGGAAATAGTTCTGGATCGTGATCGTGGCGTAGGTGCGCGTCTCGCGCTCGATGATGACGTTTTCCTTCGCCTCGACGGCCTGGTGGAGCCCGTCGGACCAGCGCCGGCCCGGCATGACGCGGCCGGTGTTTTCGTCGACGATCATCACCTTGCCTTCCTGGACCACGTATTCGACGTCGCGCTCATACAGCGAATAGGCGCGCAGGAGTTGGCTGATCGAATGGATGTCCTCGCTGATGGTTTCAAAGCGCTGCTGGGCTTCGTTCCGACGCTTTTCCTTTTCCTCGGGGGTGAGGTCGTGGTTCTTCTCCAAGTCGCTGAACTCGGTGGCGAGGTCGGGCATCATGAACGCATCGGGATTCTCCGGGTGGAGCTTGGTTCGCCCGATCTCGGTCAGGTCGGCCTGGTGCTGGCGTTCGTCGATCGTGTAGTACAGCTCCTCCTTCAGGTGGTAGAGCTCGTCCTTGTTGAGGTCGGAGTTCAGCTCCGTCTCAATCTTGTCGAGCTGCTTGCGCCATTCCGGCGTCTCCATGAGCCGGAGGAGCTGCTTGTTCTTGGGGTGGCCCATCTTGACCTGCAGCATGCGCCGGAGGGCGGACTGCCGGTC
>Ga0182019_10000229_pt1 | contig 28183 bp, 24 predicted proteins | sample 812E2MmetaG_FD_120483 | JGI IMG/M metagenome (GOLD analysis project Ga0182019, IMG submission 120483) | Permafrost microbial communities from Stordalen Mire, Sweden - 812E2M metaG | ecosystem: Environmental > Terrestrial > Soil > Wetlands > Permafrost | place: Sweden: Stordalen | collected...
GCCGTGCCGAGGCTGGCCACGACGTTTTCGAAGCCGGCCTGATGCGCCATCAGCGCGTCGGTGTACCCCTCGACGAGAACTGCCTCTTCCGACCGCCGCATCTCGCCGCGGGCCCGCTCGATCAGATACAGCGTGCGGCTCTTGTCGAAGAGCGCCGTCGCCGGGGAGTTGAGGTATTTCGGGGCGCCGGCGTCGTGAGTGACGGCCTCGTGCGCGCCGGCATCCGCGGCCGCGTCGACCGCCGAAGCCGCGCCTTTGGCAGCGGGGAGGATCCGCCCGCCGATCCCCACCGCGTTCCCCGCCGCGTCGCGGATCGGGAAGATCACCCGCGAGCGGAACTTGTCATAGGCTCCTCGGCCGCCCTGCCGCTGACTCGTCAGGCCCACTTCCGCGAGCTCCGCCAACGCGACGTTGCGGCGGCTCTGGAGCATCTTGATCATCTGATCCCAGCCACCGGGCGCCTAGCCCAGCTGGAAGCGTTCGATCGTCTCGTCCGTGAAGCCGCGGCCGTGCAGGTATTCGAGCGCGGGCGCACCGGTCTTCGATTGCGTCAGGACGATGTGGTAGAAGGCGATCGCCTGCTCGAGGACCTCGCGCAGGCGAGCCTTTCGGGCGTCCTCGCGGCTCGTCCGCTCGTCGACCTCGATGCCGGCCCGCGCCGCCAGCCGCTTGAGAGCATCGGGGAAGCTCAGACTCTCGCGCCGCATGACGAAGCTGAAGATGTCGCCGCCTTCGCCGCAGCCAAAGCAGTGCCAGCTATCGCGCGACGGGGTCACGACGAAGCTGGGGGTTTTCTCGCCGTGAAACGGACAGAGTCCCTTGTAAGTGGTGCCGGCCTTGCGCAGCTCCACCTGCTCGCCGACGATCTCGAGGACCGACAGCTTGCTCTTGACTTCTGCGGCTACCCCAACTGCCAAACGTTTCTCCTGCTTATCAGGCGGCCGACGAGACTCCGACGTTCACTCTTCGCCACCTCCGACCGAATGGATCGATCCCCCATCGACCGCCCGATCGAATGCCCAGCCTGCCGACCGACCGTCCGACTGCGGGCCGGTCGAGCAACCGACCGATTCCTGTCGAGCCGATCGATCGCGCGCCCCGTCGAGCCGCCCAATTTCTGGCCCGACCTCTCGGCCGAACCACCCTGACATAACTAACGGCCTGTCAAGTCTTGACAGGCCTTCGCCGCCGGATTCTTACCACTTTTCGCCGCGTTTGTATACCCCTGGGGGGTATTGACATGTCAAGTGGGCGAGGCTGGCATCACCCGGCACGGCAGGTTGAGGGCCTCTCGATCCGATCTCACGCGGCGAACGAACGACGCCTGTCTACCCGCCCCTGAGCCAGCCGGCTCGCACCTCGCCGGGGGAAAGCCGGGCCAGGAGCCCGAGCAGCGGGATGGCGGCGGCGAACGCTTCCGAGAGCGTGTCCTGGAGGTTCGGCGAGAAGACCTCGTCGTCGGACAGGGGGCGGCCGAAGGTCACGTCCTTGAGCTTCAGCAACTCCGCCCCGGGATGGTCAACTGCGAAACCGGCCGGGACGCGTTTGAGGCCATCGCCGCTGACCGACCCGAAGGTGCCGACAAATGTTGGGTTCTTGAGGGTCGCCTCGACCTTGTCGAAGTCGTTCGCCACCAGTTGCCGCCAGGCAGCCAGCTGAGCCGGTTCGGGATGCCACATGCCGCCGCCGGCGAGCATCTCGCCGGGCTGGAGGTGGAAATAGGCCCCAACCCCGCCGCCGTCTCCCGTCCACGGGAAGCCTGCGGATACGTGCGTCTTGTAGGGCGACTTGTCGGCGGCGAATCGGACGTCGCGGTAGATCCGGAAGGGCGAGTGTGTCGGATCGGCTCGAAGGGGTAGGCCGTCCGCCTCGAATCGCTCGGCCAGGGCGCGGCACATGGCCTCCATTGGCTCCTTGAGCAAACGCTCGTACTCGGCCTTCCGAGGCTGGAACCACGACCGCTCGTTGTGCAACGCGAGCTCGACCAGGAATTGGACGGCGTCCCGCGAGAAGCCGGTGAAGGGTGCTGCCACGGCCATCGGTTCTCCTCCCGAGGGGGACGTGCGATGAGGCAACGAGAATCATCTCACAGAGTGTCTGGGGCGCGGAATAGCCCGGCCAAGCGTCCCATTGCACGTGGAAACGGCGCCGAGTGGGTCGCCCGGTCACTCGGGCCTGGGCTCGTCCAGGACCTCGCGAACCTTGCGGGCCAGGCGCTCGGGGGTGAACGGCTTGGGCAGGAACGCGTAGCGCTGGGCGGGCATCTGGGACAGCACCGTCGCCTCGGCGTGGCCGGACATCAACACGGCACGCGCCTGCGGAGCGACGGTGGCCAACCGCTTGAGCAGCTCGGGCCCGTTCATGCCGGGCATCATGACGTCACTGACGATCACATCTACGGCCGCGCCGATGCGGCCGGCGAGACGGATTGCCTCGGCCCCATCCGCCGCCTCGAGCACGACGTAGCCGTGGGCCCGCAGCCCGAGCACGGCCAGACGGCGCACGCGGGGCTCGTCCTCGACGACCAGCACCGTTTCGATACCGCTGGGGGTCGGCCGTGGCGGCGCCGCCACGGGCTGGGGGTCCGCTGCACCGCTCTTGCGGGGCAGGTAGATGCGGAAGGTCGTGCCCTGGCCCGGCTCGCTGTACACGCGGATGTGGCCGCCGATCTGCCTGACGATACCGTGGCATGTGGCCAGACCGAGGCCCGTGCCCTTGCCCATCTCCTTGGTGGTGAAGAACGGCTCGAACAGGTGTGAGCGCACCTCATCGGTCATGCCTACTCCTGTGTCGGCCACCGCCAGCAGCACGTACGGCCCAGGAGTGGCGCCCGGGTGTGCTCGGGCCGACTCTTCGTCGATGTCCTCGTCGGCCGTCTCGATCAGCAGGCGACCGCCATCGGGCATCGCGTCCCGGGCATTGACGGTCAGGTTGACCAGCAGCTGCTGTATCTGGCCCGGGTCCGCCTCAACGGTCCCAACACTGGGATCGAGCGCGCTTTCGATCTCGATATCGTCGCCCAGCAGCCGCTGGAGCATCTTGAGCGAGTCGGCCACGAGGGCGCTCAGATCCAGCCGCACCGGGGCGACGATCTGCCTGCTGGCGAACGCCAGCAGCTGCCTCGTCAGGGTGGCTGCCCGTTCGCCGGCCGTACCCACCTCGTTCAGATCGAGCCTGGCCGGATGGTCCGCCGGCAAGTCCGGCGGAAGGTCGAGCTTGCACATCTCGACGTAGCCGAGAATCGCCGTCAGCAGGTTGTTGAAGTCGTGGGCCACGCCGCCGGCCAGGCGCCCGATGCCCTCCATCTTCTGCGACTGCAGCAGCTGCTCCTGGAGGGTGCGTCGCTCGCTGATATCCTGGATGACCCCGTCGTAGGCGATCGGCGTCCCATCGGCGTCCAACCGCTGGACCGGCGTGTGGCGAACCCACCGGACGGTCCCGTCCTTGCGCAGGATGCGGTACTCGAGCGGCGCCGTGCGCTCGCCCGCCAGGATCCGCCGAACCTGATCGGCCGCGGCCTCACGGTCCTGCGCCACGACCAGGCTGAACCACAGACCCGGGTCGCCGGACAGCTCCTCGGCCGAGTATCCGGTTACCGCGACACAGCCGGGACCGTGGCTTGCGCTCGCCGCCCGCCCGTTCTCGATCTTCACGCTCATCACGTAATCCGTGATGGTGTCGATGATGTGGTGGTAGCGCTCCTCGCTCTCGCGGCGTGCCTCCTCGGCCATCTTGAGATCGGTGATGTCATCGGAGAGCCCGAGCACGTAGCGTGCCTGGCCGTGCTCATCGAAGATGGGGATCTTCGTTGTGTGAAAGATCCGGCGCCCGCGATGCGGGGTCGTGAGGGCCTCCTCGGGCACTTCGATGGTCTGCCCCGTCAGGACCACCTGCCGCTCCACCGACGCGAAGAAGGCCGACTCATCGGCCGGCGCCAAACCCTGGTCTTCCTGGCCGACCAACTCGTCCCGCGAGTAGCCCAGCGCCAGTTCGGTGGCTCGATTGACGCGGACGAAGCGCAGGTCGCGGGCGTCCTTGACGAACACCATCGTGGGGATGTTGTCGATGATGCTGGCCAGGAATCGCTCGCTCTCCCGCAGCGCCTCTTCGGCCCGTACCCGGTCGGTCATGTCCTCGCAGGTGCTGAGCATCCCGACCACGCGCCCGTCGCCATCGAAGAGCGGCACCTTGCTGACCCGCACCCACGTCTTGCGGCCGCCTGCTCTAACCTGCATCTGCTCGTAGCCGAGCTTGGGTCGGCCGCTCTCCATCACCGAGCGATCGTCCGCCATGTACTCGTCGGCGAATTCCCGCCAGCTCAGGTCGTAGTCCGTCTTGCCTACGATCTCGGCCGGATCGGACAAGCCGGCGTCGTGGGCGAAGGCCTCGTTGCAGCCGACGAAGACCGCGTTGGTGTCCTTCCAGCAGATGCGCTGGGGGACGGTGTCGAGCACCAACCGGAGCATCTGCCGCGAGCGGAAGAGCTCTTCCTCGGCGCGACGGCGAGCGATGATGTCGTGCAGGGTGGCAACGTAGCCGTCCCCAAACCTGGTGACACTGACCTCGTACTCGCGACCGAAGCCCTCGGGGTCGCTGCGCTCGGGAACGTCGTGGTCTCGAACCGAGCTTCGCAGGAGGGGCTCCCCGGTTTCGACGACGCGAACGTAGGCGTCGAACTGCCCGTTCGCGCGCCGGCCGGGGAAGAGGTCGAGAATCAGGTGGTCGATGAGCTCCTCGTGCGGCACGCCGCTGATGCGGCTGGCGGCTTCGTTCGAATATACGATCCGAAAGTCGACGATGCGTCCGGTCTCGTCCCGGATCGCGCTGTTGATGAGGACGCCGTCCATCAGCCCGTCCAGGCAGGCCGGGAAGCTTCCGTCGGAGCTCGCGAGACGCGCCTCGGCCTCGAGACGCCCGCGCTCTGACTCCGCGAGCTGGAGCGACAGGTCCGCCAGCCGGCGGCGCAGAAGCTCGCCCTCGTCGGCCGAGTCGCGCGCGTCGTCACGCACGGGAACATCCGGCTCGCCAGGGCTCAGCTTTCGCTTGCGTCTGCTCATCGATGACTCCGGCCGCTCGTCCTTGCCGGCACGGTGCCGACGGGACGGCATCCCGGCCCCCAGGCCTCCCCGCGAGGGATCGGTCGCGGAGCCGGGATCCTGCAGAAATCCACGCTGCTCGGTCCCCGCGGCGTAGCCGGGGTCGCTGCCCCTTGAGCGTCAGCCTATAGGATGGGGGGACCGTGACCCTGACCTAAACGTCCTAGCGACACGCCCCGCGGCCTGCGGAACCGGCCGGCCGGCCGGGGGGCGAAAGCACTCCGCGCCCCACGCCGCCGCCGTGAGTCGTCGTCGTGCGTTCGATGCCGCAGGCGACTACCCCCCGGCGTGCTTGCGCGTTGTCCGATCTCTGGCTCAAACTGCCCGATCTACGGATACGGAGGAACGACCCTTTGGACGAAGCGACGCCTCAGCCCGACCGGCCCGCGGTGGAACCGGGCGGAGTCGGCGGTCCAACCCGGGCGGGGCGGTCGGGCGGGCCTGAAACGCGGACCCTGCGGGCACGCATGTGGGCGCTGGCGCAGGCCTCGCTCCCAAGAGGGGCCCTGATTCTCTCGTCGGTCACGGCCGTCGGCGTGATCCTGGGTCTGCTGGAAACCAAGGTGCTTGCCCATTTCTTCGGCGCCGGAACCGACACCGACGCCTTCTACGCGGCGCAGGTGCTGCCCAGTCTCGTGCTCGAGGTCCTGGTCGTGGGTGGGGTCAGCGCCTCGTTCGTGCCGCTCTTCGTGGGGCTTCGGGACGAGGACCGGGCCGACGCACTGGCCTTCGGGCGGACGATCCTGACCTTCGCGATCCTGGCCATGACGGTCGCGACGGCGATCATGACCGTGTTCGCGCCGCAGTGCGTGTCATTCGTCGCGCCGGGGTTCAACGGCGATCAGCGGGACGAGTGCATCAACCTGTTCCGAATCCTGAGCGTGACCCAGATCATCTTCGCGGCAACGTGGATCCTGGGTGAGGTCCTGATTGCGGAAAAGCGGTGGCTCACCTACGCCATTGCGCCCCTCATGTGGTCCGGCGGGATCATCGTCGGCACGTTGCTTTTGCAGGACGCGCTCGGCATCTACGGGTCGGCGATTGGGGCGGTGGCCGGAGCGCTCGCCTATCTCGGAATCCGCCTGATCGGCGTGCTGCGGGCGGGCTTCCTTCCCTGGCCGAGCCTCAACCTGCGGACGAAGGGCCTGCGGCAGTACGCCGTGCTGATGCTCCCCAAGATGCTGAGCCAGCCGCTCGAGTCGTCGGTGATCGTGCTCTACTTCACCGCTCTGGCGTCGACCCTCCAGACCGGGTCCGTGAGCGACCTCACCTGGGCCCGCAAGTTCCAGACGAATCCCGAGCTCGTGATTGGCGTCCAATTCGCCATCGCGGCCTTCCCCGCCCTCGCAGCCGCAGCGGACCTGGGCGACAGACGAGCCTTCCGGAAGGTCTTCAGCAGGAACCTGGCGACGATTGCGGTTCTGTCGACCGCCGTCGCCGTCGGCCTGCTGGCGCTGGGCTGGCTCGCCGTGCGGATCGTGCTGGCCGGCGGCGCATTCGACGCCAACGACGTCAGCATCACGACAATTCTCGTCGCTGTGTTCGCGGTTTCCATCCCGCTGGAGAGCGTGGTCGAGCTGCTGGCCCGAGCAATCTACGCGACCAAGAACACCATGATCCCCACTCTTGCCTCCGTCGCCAGCTTCGTCGCCCTGTTTCTCACGGCCGAATTGCTCGCCCCGCGTGTCGGCCTGGTGGCAATCCCCGCCGCCTACGGGGTGGGACAGGGCGTCAAGCTCGTGATCCTCGCCATTGCGCTCGCTCCACGGATGGATCGCATCGGCCGGCCCGTGCCGGCGCCGGTCTGGACGCCTCCGCGCGTAGCGGCGCGGCTGGCCCATCAGGAGTTGCGCGGCGCATACCCGGGCCGCTCCAGCGGCCGCGCGCCCAAGATTGCCTTCGCGATCGTGGCCTCGGCGTGCCTGGTGGTGGCAGGCCTCTACACCGCGAGTCAGGCCCTCAATGGAGCGAGCTTCGGCTACGCGCCGGTGGTCACGCCCAGGCCGCGAGTGCAGGCCACCGAGGACATCGCCGTCGCCACGCCCGGGCCCTCGGGCATCGCGGCCGCGACTTCGACCGCCACGGCGGGCCCGACGCAGGCGGAGACTCCCGCTCCATTCGGATCTGCCGCCTCTCCCACCCCAACCGGCCAGTTCGCCATGGATCTGTATCAGCCGGGCGACTTCATCGGGGAGCTCAAGAACACCTGGTGCATTCCGGCGGCGATGCAGACGATGGAGAACATCATGAACGCAGGGGCGGACACGTCCGAACAGACGCAGGCCTATTTGTACGACCTGGCCAATCAGATCTCGGAGGCCCGCAACGGCAGTCCGAATCCGGAAGGCCTGACGGGGGGCTTGCAGCAGGGCGGCTACGGAAACTACGCGATCCAGACCAAACCGACCATGGCGGCGGCGGTCAAGTTTGTCGTCAAGCAGATCCGCCTCACGAACCGGCCGGCCGCGCTCTTCGTCTGGTTTGGCTGGCACACCTGGGTCGTGTCGGGCTTCGTCGCCTCGGCCGACCCGGCGGTCACGGACAACTACAACGTCCTGTCCCTCTCCATCGAGGACGTCTGGTACAACCGCCACTCAACGTTGTGGAACAAGACCAGAGGCGGCTACTCGCGCCCGCCCGACTCGCTCGTGGCGTACGGCTTGCTTTCGCAGGATTACCTGAAATGGGACCAGGCGGTCTACTACGCCGGCAAGCAGACCCAGTTCGTGTTCGCGGTGCCGGTCCAGTAGGCGGGGCCACCGGTTCCGCGCAGCGGATCGGCGGCGAGACGCGCCCACGGCGATCGAGCGACGCATACGTGGTCATTGAGCGGCCTTCGCCCATCCCTGTGGCGGCGACCGCGTAGAAGAGTCAACGGCGAGTCATAACGTCGGGGTCGTGGCGACGTCCACGGCCCCGACTTTCATGCTCCGTTCAGGTAGAGTGGCGCTGGTAGCCGCCCGGGATGTCAATCAGAGACCGGAGGGAGCAATGCCTGGCGAGTTGTTCGAGCGGACCACGATCGAGACGCCGGCCGTCGCCGTTTCGGAGATGCAGGAGACCTCTCACGACCGCGGCCAGGGCGGCGTTGCGATCCTGCTCGCAGTCGCGGCGGTCGTGGCGGCGATCGTTGGCGCTCGCGCCTCGATGGTCTCGAGCGATGCCAACGACTCGTGGCAATCGTCCCTGCGCACCGAGGTCAAGCGCTCCGCGGCTGCCATGAACGACGTGCAGGAGCTCTACCAGACCGACCTGCCCACAGCGACCGAGATTCTTCGAGCGCAGATCCTGGCCGCAGAGCTGCAGGCCGCCGAACCGGGTCAGAGCCCGACCGTCCACCAGGCACTCGAGGTCGAGGCCGGCGTTCAGAGCCAGCTCGCGCTCGCCCTCTCGCCTGGCTCCGACCTTGCCGGCAACTCGACCTACGCCCTGCCGTCGGGAGGCTACGACCTGGGCAAACGCCTGAGCGACATCCGATCCCAGAACGCCCAGCTGCTGGCCCTGGATCCGGACGGCCTGCAAGCGACCGGTGACTCGCTGGCCCAAAAGGCCCTCCTCCTGACCTACGCCCTGATACCGACGGGCCTCTGCGCCCTGCTCGGCGTTCTCGCTCAACCGCTGCGGCGCCGCCGCAACGCGCTCCTGGGAAGTGGCGTCGTCGCCCTGGCGGTCGGGGTGGTCATGGCGATCGGCGTGGAGGTGCTGGCATGATCGCCCCAGACGCGGCCGCCGACCTGCGGGCGGAGCGACGCTTCGATCTTCTGGCCGCCATTCTGATCGGTGCCATCGCCATCCTGGCGGCGGTGCTGGCAGTGATCCAGATCGATACGGGGCAGGCGTCTACCCACGCCCAGGTCGAAGCGGCTCGTCTGTCGGCCGACCTTTCGGCCCGCGTGGAAGTCAACTCAACGGTCCAGAATCAGGCCATCGTCGATGAGCAAGAGGCCCTGACGCTGTCGATGCAGGCTACGAGTCGACAGATGGCGGGGCTGCAGTACGGCGACGACGGGGCAACCGCAATCGGTCGGGCGGAGAACCAGGCCGCCGCCGATCTGGGAGCCGCCCTGACCGCCACAGCCGCCACGAGCGGGGGCGCGACCCTGGACCCCTACACGGCCGGCCTGGTGAACGCCACAACGCCGCAGTTGTGGGCCGAGGTGACCGAACAGAACCGACAGGTTGACCTGGCCAACGACGCCGGCGCGCGCAATTCAAGATCGATCCTGGGCCTGTCGTTCCTGGCCCTGGCCGGCGTCCTGACAGGCCTGGCGGCGGTGCTCCGAGAAGGCCGGGCCGGCTGGATCGCCCTTCTGGCGGCCGTCGCCATGGCGGGCGCGGCCGGCCTCGTGGCTGTCCTGGCGGTGATCTGAGCCCGGCCTCGGCCGAAAACGGACTCGGCGGTAAACTCGCCCGGGCAGTCTGCCCGGGCTACAGGAGCGAGAGGCGCGACGTGAGCGACGGCACCGGGCCCTACAAGTACGGCGTTCTGGGCGCCGGACGCCAGGGAACCGCGGCGGCGTTCGATCTGGCGGTACGCGGCGAGGCCGCAGCCATAGTCCTCGCGGATCTGGACGGAGCGCGAGCCGATGCCGCCGCGGCGCGGGTCAACCGGCTGGCGGGCAACGCCATCGCGACGGGCGTGGCGCTGGACGCCGCCGACTCCCCTGCCCTGCTGGTGTTCCTGGCGCCACTCGACGCCGCCATCGGCGCGATCAGCTACAAGCTGAACCTTCGGTTCGCGGAGGCGGCGATCGAAGCCCGGACAAACTGGTGCGACCTGGGCGGCAACACATCCGTCGTGCTCGGCCAGCTCGCACTTGACGCTCGCGCCAGGAAGGCCGGCATCCGCATCGTGCCCGATTGCGGCGAGGCTCCGGGCCTGGCGAGCAACCTGATGGCCTATGCCATGTCGCTCCTCGACGAGCCCGAGGATCTGGTGCTGCTCGACGGCGGCCTGCCGCTGCACCCGAGCCCGCCGTGGAACTACCGCCTGACCTTCTCGATGGACGGGCTCACCAATGAGTACGCCGGCGGCAGCACGTACATCCGCGACGGCAAGCCAGTCGAGGTCGCCTCATTCGACCCGGCCGAGTGCGAGCTCGTCGATCTGGGCGAGCCGGTCGGCCTGCTCGAGGCGTTCGCGACCGGCGGGGCCTCCACCACGCCGTGGACGCTCGGCAAGCGGCTGCGCTCGATGCGCAACAAGGTGGTTCGCTATCCGGGCCACGTCGTCGTCTGGAAGGGCTTCATGGACGCGGGCCTCTTCTCCGAGCAGCCGATCCGCGTCGGCGACCAGCAGGTCGTGCCGCGCCAGCTCTTCCACGCGCTCATCGAGCCGCAGATCCGCGCCGACGACAGCGTCGACGACATCGTCATCGCCCACGTCATCGTCACCGGCCGCAAGGCCGGGCGGGCGACCCGCGCGATCGTGGACATGCGCGTCGTCCGCGACCGCAAGCTCGGCTTCTCGGCCATGGAGGAGACCACGGGCTGGCATGCCGCCATCGTCGCCCACCTCATGGCCCGGGGCCGGATTGCCGTGGGCGCCGCCCCGGTGGAGCTGGCCACGGACAGCGCTGAGATCGTGGCCGAGCTACGCGCCCGGGACTTCCCGATCACCGAGTCGGTCGAAACGATCGAACCGGACGCGCCGGCGGAGCACGCCGAAACGGTCGAACCGGACGGGGCGGACGCGCCGGTCGAGTAGCCCGCGGCCCGCCAGGGCGGCCCGCGACGCGGCCCGCTACTGCGTCAGGCGTTTCCGGCGGCGACCCGTCAGTGGCGGAACGACGTTACGAGCGATTTGTCGATCGGCTCAGTCTGACTCTCCAGCTCCGGCAGGAGCCGCTCCAGGTCGGCCAGGAAGAGGCCGGCCAGGTCGTGCGAGAAACCGTTTCGGACGACGATACGCAGGACCGCGAGGTCCTCGCGATCGGCCGGGAACGTGTAGGCGGGCACCTGCCACCCGCGCTCGCGCAGCCGCCGCGAGACGTCGAAGACCGTGAAGTTGTCGATCTCGGCCTTGACGCGGAAAGCCACCACGGGCAGCTGGCTGCCGTCGGTGATCAACTCGAACGGCCCCATCACCGCCACCCTCGCCGCGATGTCGCCAGCGACATCGCGGCAGACGGCTTGGACCAGGCGGTACCCCTCGCGGCCGAGCCTCAGGAACATGTAGTACTGGGCCACGATCTGGGCGCCGGGGCGCGAGAAGTTGAGGGCGAAGGTCGGCATGTCCCCGCCCAGGTAGTTGACGTGGTAGATCAGCTCCTCGGGCAGCGCCGTCTCGTCGCGCCACAGGACCCAACCGACGCCCGGGAAGACCAGGCCGTACTTGTGGCCCGAGGTGTTGATGCTGGCCACGCGCGGGATGCGGAAGTCCCAGGCCAGTTCCGGGTCGAGGAACGGCGCGACCATGCCGCCCGAGGCGCCGTCGACGTGGATCGGAACGTCCAACCCGGTTTGCTCCTGAAGGCGGTCGAGCGCGGCCGCAATCTCCGCCACCGGCTCGTAGCTGCCGTCGAAGGTCGAGCCAAGGATCGCCACGACGCCGATCGTGTTCTCGTCGACGAGCTTGACCGCCTCCTCGCCGGTCAGGTGGAAGCGGTCGCCCGTCATCGGCACCTGGCGCGGCTCGACCTCGAAGTAGTTGGCGAACTTCTCCCAGCAGACCTGAACGTTGATGCCCATCACGATGTTGGGCTTGTCGGTCGACTTGCCCGCCTCCTTGCGCATCTGCTGCCAGCGCCGCTTCATGGCCAGGCCGCCGAGCATGCACGCCTCGGACGAGCCCACGGTCGAACATCCGGGCGCCTTGCTCGGATCGGAGGCGTTCCACAGGTCCGCCAGCATCGACACGCAGCGATGCTCCATCTCGGCCGTCTGCGGGTACTCGTCCTTGTCGATCATGTTCTTGGGCAGGCACTCGGCCATCAGCAGGCCCACCTCGGGTTCCATCCACGTGGTCACGAAGGTGGCCAGGTTCTGGCGGGCGTTGCCGTCCAGCATCAACTCATCATGGATGATCTGGTACGCCGCGCTCGAGGACATCTCGCCGTCGGGCAGCCGCCTGGCAGGAATCGGCGCCATGACGGAACCCTGCGCGAAGAGCGGGTTGACCGAGAGGTGCTCGGCGCCGCGCCTGTGACGGTGGCTCGAACCCAACATCCGTGGATCCTCCCTTGTGGGCGAAGCTCTGGCGCGGCGCCCCGATGGCTTGCCGGGGCGTCCGGACCCAGTCTCAGGCAACTCTAGCGCCGGCCGCGCCCAGGCGGCAGCGTGCCGCTCGACGGAACGTTGCGGGGACGCCAGGGCGCTCGCGCGTCGATCGCGCCGCGTGGACGGAAGAGACCGGCGGCGGCCTGGACCCCGCGGCTACCATGCAACCCATGTCCGACCTCATGCGTCCGGCGTCCGAGCCGACGGCCACGCCCGCGGCCTCGCCGGCGGCCGAGCCCGGCCCCCGCCCGTCGCTGTGGCGCCACGCGGACTACATGAGGATCTGGCTGGCGGCTACCGTCAGTCTGATGGGGAGCCAGGTCAGCCAGCTGGCGATCCCATTCATCGCCACGGTGCTGCTGCCCTCCAGCCCCCTCGAAGTGGCCCTCCTCGGCGCGGTCGAGATGGCGCCGTTCCTCATCTTCGCGCTGCCGGCCGGCGCCTGGCTGGATCGGGTCCGGCGCCGGCCGGTGCTGATCGCCGGCGACATCGGCCGGGGCCTGGCGCTGCTCTCGATCCCGATCACCTATGCGGCAGGCGACCTGACCATCTGGCAGCTCTACGCCGTGGGCTTCGTCACGGGCTCCCTGACGGTCCTATTCGACGTGGCTGACCAGTCGTACCTGCCCGCTCTTCTCGAACGCGAGGATCTCGTCGAAGGCAATGCCAAGCTGTCCCTGTCGCAGTCGGGGGCCCAGATCGTCGGTCCCGGCTTCGGGGGCGGGCTGATCGCTCTGGTCGGCGCACCGTTCGCCGTCATCGTCGACGCGCTCAGCTTCTTCGCCTCAGGCGGGCTCATATCTCTCATCCGCAAGCCGGAGCCAAAGCCGGAGCGCCGGCTGGGCAGCGACGGCTCGCACACGAGCCTCCGGCAGGACATCGTCGAGGGCCTTCGGTACGTGCTGGGCAACCGATACCTGCGCATGATCGCCGGGTCCACGGCGACCTCGAACTTCGGCACGAGCATGGCCTTCGCGATCTTCCCGATCCTCGCGTACCGCGAGCTCGGCCTGAGCATCGCGCTCGTCGGGACCGTTTTCGGGCTGGGCGCCTTCGGCGTCCTGCTGGGCGCCGTGGTCGCGGCTGGGCTTTCGAAGAAGATCGGCGTCGGGCCGGCTGTCGTCGCTTCGATGTTCATCACCGGACCGGCGACGATGCTCATCGCGCTGATGCCGGCGAACGCCCCCGTGGCCGCCGTCCTGCTGTTTTGCTCGGTGTTCCTGGAAGGCTTCGCCGCCGTGGTCTACAACGTCAACCAGGTGAGCTATCGCCAGGCGATCACGCCTCTGGAAATGCAGGGCCGCATGAACGCGACCATGAGATTCGTGGTCTGGGGGACGCTGCCGATCGGCTCGCTCGTGGGCGGCTTGCTGGCATCGTTTCTGCCCGTCCGGACAACGATCGGCGTCGGCGCCGCGGTAGCCTCCGCCGCGTTTCTGTGGGTCCTCTTTTCGCCCGTTCGGTCGCTGCGCGTGATACCGAGCGATGGAGTTTCGCCGGCCGAGTGACGGGCCGGCCGCAGATTGGAGGCGGCCGCGCTCCTGAAACACCAGACCGGCGCGGATTTCGGAGCGGGGGATGAGACAGCTTCGCCTGTTCAGACCCGGAAGTCGATGCGCCGCGTACTCAATATGAACCCTCACTCGAGGGGGAACAGAGTCCCGGAAGGCAGCCATGCGTCCCACTATTCGATTGATCTCACTTGCGGGGGTTGCGACCGCCGCACTTCTCGTCGCCGCCGCCTGCTCGGCAGCCGCCACCCCGGTGGCCCCCGTCCTCGGTGCCACGGATACGCCCACTTTGGCTCCGGTGATGGCCACCCCGAATGCCACAACCCTCACCCTCGGCGTCACGAACGATCCCTCGCTGGGCGCCTACCTCACCGGCCCCACCGGAATGACGCTCTACGTCTTCAAGAACGACACGCCGGACACGAGCACGTGCACCGGCACCTGTGCAACGACGTGGCCCGGTCTGACCGCCGCCGCCGGCACGATGATCACGCCGCCGACCGGCGCGACCGGCGCACTCAGCCTGATCACCCGGACCGACGGGACGATGCAGGTCGCTTACGACCACCAGCCGCTCTACTACTACTCGGGCGACTCCAGCGCCGGCGACACGACCGGCCAGGGCCTGTTGGGCAAGTGGTTCGTCGCTCCGCTGACCTCGACCGGGGCCTCGGCATCGCCGGCCGCCCCGTCCGCGCCCGCGGCTACCGCTACCACGAACACCGGGTACTGATTCGCAGGCGGCTTGGCCGCCGGAACCACCTCAGACCCGTCGGCCGCGAGGCCGGCGGGTCTCCCTTTTCAGGGATGCGCGCGGCGTGCCGCGACAGCGTCTCAGGGCAGCAGGACCTTCGCGAAAGCCTCGGCGATGGCGCGATACCCCCTGACGTTGGCGTGGGGGTCGGGGCCGAGCGGCGGCGGCGAACCGGCCCAGGTCCATTCGTGGATCCGGGCTACGTTGAGCGGGACCGAACCGAAGCCCTCCAGCATCGCCATCGTCTCGAAGTCGGAGGTGGCGAAGGCGCCTTCCACATCCGCGACATCGAGCCCCGCGGCGGCGTAGATGGCGGTCAGGCCGGCGTTGATGGGTAGCACGCCCTCGTAGACCGACATTCGGGCCAGATCCTGCCCATCGGGCCCATTCACCCAGTCCGCCAGGAACGGATCGTAGATAGTCATGCCCACGATTGGGGTCTCGGGCCCGGCGGCTTCCCGGAGCGCATCCAGGATGCCGGGCAGGTTCCGCGCCACAGCCTCAAGGCCGAGGGGAATGCCCGCCAGGTCCCGCGTCGGGAAGTCGTTGAAGCCGATGTCGAGCGTGACGAAGGCGACTTCGCCGCGATGGTTTCGCAGGAAGGCGGTGGCTTCGGCGAGCTGGTTGCCTTGCGGATAGGCAAAGAGACTGCCGTCGAGCATGGTCGTCGTCGACTCGCCAGGGTAACCAAGCTTGACCACGCGAAGACGGCAGAATCGGTCGCGCGCGATGGCACAAAGCTGATCCGCATACCCCTCGTCCGTCCGGAACTGGAAGTCCGCCGGACCGATCGGCTGGACGCCGGTCGACAGCGAGTCGCCGAGCGACAGGTAGTAGGGCCGTTCGTCTTGGCCCGTGTCCGAGGGCCCGCGTGGATTGCCCAAAGCAGGATCTCCCACTGTGTCGCGGCCGAGCCTAACATCCGGGCGTTGAGATGTGTGTCGGCTGCAAGACAGCGCTGCCCGGGAACGCGGACGTGTACGAGCGGCCATACTTTCAGTTATGACGACCGCCTACGGGCAGGACACTCTCGGCCGCCCCACACGGCCGCTGCCCGTGACTCACCTGGTGCGAATCTCGCTCTACTGGCTGGGCATCTCAACGGTCTGGAGCGGGATCGTAGACATCGTGAACGGCCGCCTCCAGTTCGCCGGGCTCGTTCCCAAAGGCAGCGAAGGCATCGGAGCTTTCGAGATCTCCCTTCTCGGAATGGTGATCGCGATCGTCGTCCAACCGACCGTCGGCACCATCAGCGACTACACGATCAGCCGCTGGGGGCGCCGCAAGCCATACATCTTCATCGGTTCCGCGCTGGACGTGATCTTCCTGGCGGGCGTGGCCACCTCCAACTCGGTCCCGGCAATCGCGGCCTTCGTGGCCCTCCTGCAGTTCAGCTCCAACTTTTCCCAGGGCCCCTTCCAGGGCTACGTGCCGGACCTCGTGCCGGCGAAGCAGGTTGGACTCGCTTCGGGCCTGATCGGCCTGTTCCAGGCGCTGGGCAATATAACCGGATACGTCATCGCGGCGCTCGCCGTCACCTTGAGCTCCGTCGACCACAATGCCTTCCTCTACGGCACGCTGGCCCTCGGGGTCGTCGAGTTCACGTCGATGCTCGGTGTTGTGCTGCGGGTCCACGAGGGCGACCGGGTCAAGTCGCGCAACGGCCGTTCCTGGCTGTCGATCGCGGCCGAGGCCTGGGGCACAGACCTTCTGCGCGAGACCAGCTTCCTGTGGCTTGTTGGATCGCGGTTCTTCGTCCTGGCCGGGGCGGCCTTCTTTCCCGCCTTCAGCACCTTCTACCTCGCCCAGGTTTTCGGCATGGACGCCTCGAACACCGGCGAGACCAAGCTCATTCTGCTGGGCGTCGTGGCCAGCTGCCTGACGCTCGCCGTGCTGCCTGCCAGTCGGCTGTCGGACCGTATCGGACGCAAGCCGGTGATATACGGATCCTGTCTTATCGGCGCCATCGGGCTGACCATCGGGGCGTTCGCGCCGATTCTGCCGGTGGCGATCCTGGGCGCCAGCCTGTTCGCGACCTCGGCCGGCTCATTCCTGGCGGTCGACTGGGCGCTGATGAGCGAGCTCGTGCCAAAAGCGTCCACGGGGCGATACATGGGCATTTCCAACGTGGCCACAGCCTCGGCGGGTACGTTCACCCTGGCCATCGGAGGAGCCGTGGTCATGGACAACGTCAACCGCTGGCTCGGCTACGGAACCGGGCCTCGGGCGGCTCTGCTGCTCGGTGTCGCGTGCTATGTGGTAGGGGCGCTGCTGCTTCTGCCGGTCCGGGAACCGACTCGTCCGGAGGCCGTCGAGGGCCTAGCGTCGACGATGGATCAGCCAACCACGCGGGTTGCGAGCTGACGCGTTCGGGCCGGCCACGCTGTAACCTCTCCACTCGTGGATGGGCAAGACGGGTCCGGAGAGATCGCGGGGCCCAAGCAGGCGCTCGGCCAGCACCTGATTCCGCTCGAACCTCAATTCCGCGAGCGCGTCTGGGGCGGGCAGCGCCTGCGCGCCTCCAATCCTCCGATCGGTGAGGCCTGGATCGCCTACGAGGAAAGTGTCGTGGCGACGGGCCCGCTGGCCGGGCGCAAGCTGGCCGATCTGGCAGCGGAACACGGAGCCACGCTATTGGGCGCGTCGGTCTACGGCCGCTACGGCCGGCGCTTTCCGCTGCTGGCCAAGCTGCTCGACTGCGCCGACTGGTTGTCGGTTCAGGTGCATCCCAACGACGAGCAGGCCAGGCGCATGGTCGGTCCCGGCGAGTTCGGCAAGACCGAAGCCTGGTTCTTCCTGGAAGCCGCCGCCGATGCCCGAATCCTCCTCGGAGTCAGGCCCGGAACGAATCCTGTCGAGCTGGCAGCCGCGATCCGCGAAGGGCGGGTCGCCGAGGTCGCGGAGAAGGTCCCGGTGCGGAGCCATCAGGCGGTCCTCATTCCCGCCGGAACCCTGCACGCCCTGGGCCCCGGACTGTTCCTCTATGAGATCCAGCAAGAGAGCGACACGACGTATCGAGCCTACGACTGGGGCCGGCCGCAGTCGGCGGGGCGCAAGCTGCACATCGAGGAATCGGTGGAGGTGACCACGACCGACACGCCTCCCGAGCCGACGACTCCTGTCGTCGAGGGCGCCACGGGAACGGCCGACGCTGTCGATTGCCCCTACTTCGACCTGGACCTGGCCGGCGTCGGAGCCACTCCGCTGGCACTGGACACGGGCGGTCGCAGCTTCCACATCGTGACCGCCATCGAAGGCGCGGCCGAGATCCAGACAGGAGCCGAGACGGTCCGGCTGGCCCAGTTCGAGACGGCCCTCGTGGCCGGTGCGACCGGCGCGTATAGGATCAGCGCGGTCGAAAGCTCGGCGACACTGCTGAGGGCCTCCGTGCCGGTCTGACTGGCGGCCCGGCTCGACCCGCGCCGGGCCCCGATCCGTCGCATCATGAACCGACTGACGAGCTGTTCTCGCCGCAACTACCTCTGGAGGCCACTATGCAGGTCGGCCTGCTGATCCCGCAGGGCTGGAAGTACGAGTACAACGGCTGGGACCCGGCGCTGGCCTGGGCCCGCACTCTCGAGCTGGCGCGCCACGCCGAGGAGTTGGGGTTCGAATCGGAGTGGGTCTTCGACCACTTTCACACCGTCCCGGACCCGCTGGACGAAATCACCTTCGAGTCGTTCACCACGCTGACCGCGCTCGCCATGGTGACTTCGCGAGTCCGCCTGGGTCACATGGTGATCTGCACCGGTTTCCGCAATCCGGCCCTCGTCGCCAAGCTCGCCTCCACCCTCGACGTCGTCAGCAACGGCCGCTTCGAGGTCGGGATCGGTGGCGGCTGGAAGGAAGACGAGTGGCTGGCGTACGGTTACGGCTTCCCGCCGATCGGCGACCGGCTCGGGGCTCTCCGCGACGGGCTCGAGATCATCTCTCGCATGCTCGCCCCCGGCCACGCCACCTATGAGGGCAAATACGCCAGCGTCAAGGACGCGATCAACGTTCCGAAGGGCATCCACAAGCCACGCCCACCGATCATCGTCGGCGGCAACGGCCCCGATGTCACCATGCGGCTGGCCGTCCGTTTCGCCGACGAGCTGAACCTGGTCTTCATCGGGACCGAGAAGGCGGCCGAGCTGATGAAGCTCGCCCGCCAGCGCTGCGAGGAGATCGAGCGCGACCCTGCCACCCTCCGCCTGTCGCTCTACTGCAGAGATGCGGACGCAACGACGCCGGGCCAGCGGCGGGTCGACTTCATCGGTCGCTGCATCAGACTCGGGCTCGATCGGCTTGTCGCGTTCCCGACCTGCCAGCAGCCCACCCGCGAGATGCAGGCCGCCTACGCCGCGGACTGTCGGGCCGCGGGCGTCACGCTGGCGGGCTAACGTCCGCCGGGCTGGACCGGTCCCGATCCCGCGCCCGTCCGCGCGACCGTGGCCGCGATCTCCGAGAGATCGGCGGCGGTGAGAGTCACGGCGCCACCACCCAGCCAGCCATCGACCTGCTCCGGGCTACGGGCCCCGACGATCGCGCCCGTGACTCCGGGCCAGGCCAGGACCCAGGCCACGGCAACCGCCGAGACCGTGGTTCGGTGGCGATGGGCGATGGGCCGCAGGGCGTCGCGCAGGGCCACGTTGCGTGACAGGGCCGGCTCGTTGAAGTTGGGCGCCTGTCGCCGCCAGTCATCCTCCGCCATGGCGGTCACGCGCGCGGGCGAGAACGATTCGGTGAGAATCCCCGAGGCCATCGGGCTGTAGACGATCACGCCCGTTCCGTGATCGGCGGCCCACGGAATCAGGCCGGAGGCCGAATCCCGGGCAATCATCGAGAACGGCGGCTGGAGCGAATCGACATGGCGGACTCGCTCGCAACGATCCAGCAGCTCGACGCCGAAGTTGCTCACGCCAATCGCCCGGACCTTGCCCTCGTCCACGAAGCGACTCATCTCGCCCCAGGACTCTTCGGCCGGCACGCCGCCTTCGTCGGGCCAGTGGATCTGGAACAAGTCGATGCGATCCACACCGAGGCGGCGCAAGGAGGCTTCGCAGTCGCGCCGCAGCGAGGCCGGCGCCGCGCTCCGCTTGGCCGGGGTTCGCGGGTTCTGCGGATCCCAGACCAGGGCGCATTTGGTGAAGACCAAGGGCCGGTCCGCGGCCGGAATGGCCTTCAGGGCCCGCCCGACGACCTCCTCGGAGTGTCCCAGGCCGTACACGCCCGCCGTGTCCACCCAGTTCACGCCGTTGCCCACGGCGTGCACGATCGCCCGGATCGAGTCGTCGTCGTCCTGCGGTCCCCAGCCGAAGGCCCAGCCTCCACCGCCGACCGCCCAGGCCCCAAAGCCGACCGTCGTGATCTCCATGCCGCTCGTACCAAGCTTGCGGACGTTCATCTGGTCTCCTTCGGTGGCCTGACCCATGTAAGTGCACCCATTGTGCCGCTTCGGCACGGAGAGACGGCAACCGCTCGCCTCGCGTACCCTCTGGCGATGAACGCTCGAAGAAGCGCCGGCATCCTGCTCTATCGCCTCCGCCAGGGGCGTGTGGAGGTCCTGCTCGCCCATCCGGGCGGCCCGTTCTTCGGCCACGCCGACGCCGGCAACTGGTCGATCCCCAAGGGCGAGCCCAGCACGGACGAAAGCGACATGGAGGTCACGGCCAGGCGCGAGTTCGAGGAGGAGACCGGCCATCGCGTGCCCGCCGGACCTCTGGTCGATCTCGGCGCGATCAAACAGAAGGGCGGCAAGGTCGTCTACGCCTGGGCTGCCGAAGGAGACCTCGATCCCGCGCGGGCGACGAGCAACACCTTCTCGTTCGAATGGCCGCCCTTCTCGGGCCGGAACAAGACGTACCCGGAGATCGACCGAGTGGAGTGGTTCGCGCCCGAGGAAGCCCGGCGCCGCATCAAAGAGACTCAGGCGCCGCTCCTGGACCGGCTAGAGGCCGCGCTGGCGAACGGCCCGAAAGATCCCCGGGCTCCCGGCCAGGGCACGGCCCCGGGATGACGCCAGCGGAGGGCTCGGTCGTCGACATGCGCGGCGTCTCAGTCATTCGATCGGGGAATCTCCTGCTCGACGGCGTCGACTGGCGGATCGGGCCGGGCGAGCGCTGGGTCCTGCTCGGCCCCAACGGCAGCGGCAAGACGACGCTCATCTCGGTCGCCTCCACCTACCTGTGGCCGTCGCGCGGCGATGTGACGGTCCTGGGCCGGGCCGTCGGGACGGTCGACATACGCGAACTGCGCAAGAGCGTCGGCATCGTCAGTGCCGCTCTGGAAGCCCGCATCCCGAACCAGATCAGCGCCCTGGACGTCGTCGTAGCCGGAGCCACGGGAGCGATCGCGCCGTGGTGGGATCGCCACAGCCCGCGCGCCCAGAAGAAGGCCCGCGAGATGCTGGCGCTGGTCGGCTGTTCGGCCCTGATCGAGCGGCGCTTCGAGCTCTTGTCCTCCGGCGAGAAGCAGCGCATTCAGATCGCCCGCGCGTTGATGCCCGACCCCTCCCTCCTGTTGCTCGATGAACAGGCGGCCGGGCTGGATCTCGGTGCTCGCGAACAGCTCGCCGCACTGCTATCGCGGCTGAACGACGATCCGCATCTGGCGGCGATCGTCGTGGTCACGCACCACGTGGAGGAGATCGCGCCCGGAACGACTCACGCGCTGGTCCTGAGGGGCGGACGGGTTGTCGCCTCCGGCACCGCCGGCACCACTGTGACCGGACCCGTGCTGTCGGAGGCGTTCGGCCTTGAGCTAGTCGTGCGCCGAGTCGGCCGGCGATTCACGGCGCGAGCGGCGTCGGCCTTGTAGCAGGGCTTCAACCGCCGTCCGGCGGACGAAACGAGGATGGCGCGGACCGGAGACCGCGGGCCCGCGACCCCCCGAAACTACTCCGGCCGCAGCCAGGAGATATCGGGCCACTGCTCCTCTTGTTTGGCCTCCGCAGCGGCCGCCACCGCGTACTGCACGTCGGGCGCCGCGGCCATCTCGACCGAGGCCCCGGCCCTCGCCAGAGCCCGCTGCCGCGCCGACGCCGCTAAGCGAAGCCTTCGCCGTCTGGGAGACCCGCCGATCGCGCGGCCGGCCTTGCGGACGGACGCCTCCCGGCCGATGGCGCGACCCTGTCGCGACGCGCCGGCCTGGCTCACGGGAACCTCGACCGACTCGGCCCCGACTTCGACGGGTACGCGACTATCCGCGCCGCTCGGCGGCTTCGCGACCGCCTCGACCGACACGGGCTCGGGCGGTCCGTCCGTCGTCACGCCGGTCGCCGGCGCCGCGTTGCGGGCTCCCGGGATCGTCATGACGCGCAGGGCGTCCAGCCGGCCGACCAGTCGAAGCACCTGCTCGACCTCACCTGCTCGGACGTCGCCCTCGACTACCGCCTGATCCATCCGGGAACGACGTTCCTGCGGAGTCAACTCGATCAACTCATCGAGGACCTTCTGGCGCCGCGCCTCTCGCGCGGCTCGATTCCAAAACACTTGTCTGCTCCTGGCGCTGGCGTTGGGACGAACGACCAAACGAGAAGTGAGACCAGGCTCGGGCATTCACCCCCGGTGCTCGAGGTGGGCTTCGCCGACCTACCCGACCGGCGAAGTACGAGGCTGCCACAGCACCCTTGCAGAGACAACGGCTCCGCCCGATTAGCGCACCAGCCGGCACAAACGGAGGGTTGACGCACCGCTCGGTCGGGTCGGTACGGAGTCACGTCGTGGGGTGGCGCATCGCCGACGGGGGCGCCGTCGGACCGGCGGTCGTTGCCGGAGGAGACGGCACCGGGTCAGCCGACAGCCGCACCGGCTCGGGTTCTCCAGCGGGCGAGGGGGGGAAGAGAACGAGGCCAGAAGCTCGTACTAGAGAATGGGAAGCATTGCCTCAGTGGGGATAGATCACCGATCCTCCATCCGCCAGCACGGTCGCTAGCGGAAGCAATGCCAGAGCGATTGCCAGGATCCAGGCGAGAACGAAGGCGCGAACGCTGAAGGAACGAAGGGACATTTCGGCGACTCCTATTCGGGAGGTGGTCGCCCGCCTGAAACTCGGCCGGCGCGGCGCGGTCGGCACTCGAATCGTAGATACCAGCCGTGGCTCTGGTCAAGTGCTACTGAACCTGAGTGCGTGGACGCAACGCCGCCTGTTCAAACTGTGTGTTACAGGAGGTAAACTGCGCACATGCCTAGAGTCAGCGCCAACCGTCCGAGAATCGACGATTCCCCACTTGCCAGGAAGATAGGAGACCGTCTGCGCAAGGCACGACTCGCTGCCGGACTGACCCAGACGCAGCTGGCCGAGCCGCGCTACACCAAAGCCTACGTGAGCGCTCTCGAGAATGGCCTGAGTCGCCCATCGATGGCGGCCCTCACCCACTTTGCCGGGCGACTCGGGATTCCGGCAAGTCAACTGATCAACGACGAGCCGGCGGCGTGGGCCAGAGTGGAGGCCGATCTGCTTCTCGCCTGCGGTCGGTGGGACGAGGCGATCGCCGCCTATCGCAGCCTTCTGGAGACCCCCCACAGTTCAGGCGCACGCGCGGAGCTGTTGCGCGGCCTGTGCGAAGGATTGGTCCGCAAGGGTCAGGCCGGAGACGCGATCGCGTACGCGACTGAATCGGCCGGACTGTTCCGTGCCGCGCACCGCGAAGCCGACGCCGCATCGGCCGAGTACTGGGTGTCGGCGGCGCACTATCACCGCGAAAATACGACCGAAGCCAAGGCCATCCTGCACTCCATCCTGGCTCGCCTGAGGGCCGGCCTGAAGGTCGAGCCCGACTTCCAGGCCCGCATCCTGATGGCGCTCTCAGCCAACGAGTCGCTCGAAGGCAACCACGAAGCGGCTCTGGCGTACCTCGAGGAGGTCCGCGGCCTGGACGCCGACCTCGACGACCGCCGCCGCGCCTCCTACCTGTTCGGTCTGGCCTACAGCTACCGCGAGACCGGCGACTACGAGGCTGCCGTTCGAATGGGGATCGCCAGCCTCGAGCTCTTCCGGCAGGCGCAATCCGAGCGCGAAAGCGGAGCGCTCGAGAACGACCTGTCGATGTCGTACCTGGCCATCGGCAACTCGTCGAGGGCGGCCGAGATGGCTGGTTCGGCTCGCGCTCGGTTCGAGCGGTTGGACGACAAGTGGTGGCTTGCATTCGTGCTCGACAGTCAGGCCCGTGTCGCCCTGGCGCGCGGCGACGCCGGCGATGCGGCAGCCGGTGCCGACGACGCGCTTGCGCTTGCCGTGCTGACCGGAAACGCCAAGGCCTCGGTCGACGCGCTCCTGACGCTAGCGCGGGCCCGGACCGCGCTCGGCGACAAGAACGGCGCTCTCGCGGCCAACGAGCAGGCCGCCGAGCGGGCCCGAATGACGGGCAGCCCGTCGCTCGTCCGCAAGTCTCTGCGCGACCTTGCGGACGCGTTGGCGGCGTCTGGCGATCACGAACGCGCGTTTGCCCTCATGCGGGAGGCACTGGCGGCGTCCTGAGCTGGGTCGCGCCGGTCACCGTCGCCGGGGTCCATGGTCGGTGCCGGTTTGCACCACTTCTCCCCCGCGGAAGGCCTGGCCACGCTCAGATAGGCCGGCGTGAAGGCGACTTACGCCGGCGCAGAGCGGGCGATGGTACAATCCCGCTTGACTAGCGCCCAGCAGGGGACCATGACCATTCCGTCGCCGACCATCGCCGTTCGCTCCCTTCGCAAGTTGAGGCCGGTGCCGTGGTGCCACGACGGCTGCAGCGGCCTGGCAGTTCGGGCTCGGGGCGACGTGCCGTCTTTCGACGAATCGATGATCCGCAGTGCCCTTCTCCGCGGCGCCATCTCGTGCGACCGGCTCACGGCCCTCGACCGGGCCATCAATCGAGAACTGTGGCCGCTCGGATATGTTGCCCACCTCGAGCCCGGCGCCGTTGACGGTGGCATGGTTCTGGTGGAGATCGCCGCCGGTCGCTGACACCCCATCGGGCCGACGCCTCCTTGGGGGGAAAGCCTCGGCCCGATGATCTCAGCGGTATCCAGAGTCCAGCTCGGCGATCGCGGTTGCGGCCCGATCGCGCAGGTCGGCCGGTACCGCGCGAACGGCGCCGATGGGGCACCATGAAAGCATGCCGAGGCTGCCGCTCGAACCCTCACTGGAAGTGAACCCTCACGATCCCGGGGCCGGCACAGCCGGCGAGCGCGCCATAGCGGTGGCACGAGCAGCCTCCGTCCCGCTCGTGACGTCCGCCGGAGCGACGATCCGTATCGGGACAGCCTCATGGACGGACCCGACGATGACGGCGCCGGGCGTCTTCTACCCTCGAGGCGCCGATTCCGCGGAGGAGCGCCTCACCTACTACGCGGAAACGTTCCCGATCGTGGAGATCGATGCTACTTACTACGCGCTGCCGAGTCCGCGCGTAGCCGAGGCCTGGGTGGCGCGCACTCCGCCGGACTTCGTCTTCGACGCCAAGGCCCACGCGCTCATGACCGGCCAGCCGACCGAAGCGAAGAGGCTGCCAAAAGACATCCGCAACGAACTGCCCGCGGAACTCGCTGCCAGGCCGCGTCTCTACGCCCGGGACCTTCCCCCCGACCTGCGCGACGCCGTCTGGGACATGTTCCTGGCCGGGCTTCAACCCCTTCGCGCCAGCGGCCAGTTGGGCTCGGTGTTGCTCCAATATCCGCGCTGGTTCTTTCCCACGAGCGAGAGCCGCGATCTGATCCTCGAGGCCAGACAACGGCTGGGCAGCGTTCGCTCCGCGGTAGAACTGCGCAGCGAGACGTGGTTCAACGACAAGAACCGAGAGCGGACACTCCATTTCCTGACCGACAACGCCATTCCATTCGTCATGGTGGACGGGCCGCAGGGTCTGCGCAGCAGCGTACCGCCGATCGTGGCTGTGACCTCGCCGGAGCTGGCGCTCGTGCGGTTCCACGGTCGGCGAGTCGAGACCTGGGAGGCCGCCGGCATCCCCGTCGTGGAGCGGTTCCGCTACCTGTACACCGAGGAAGAGTTGGCGGAGTGGGTGCCGCGAATTCGCGAGGCCGCGGAAGACGCGCGCGAGATGCACATCTTGATGAACAACTGCTACGCGAACTACGGCTCGACGAACGCCCGCGAGCTCGCCTCGATGCTCGAAGCAGAGCTGGCCGGCGACAGCGCCGCGGCGATTGGGGGACCCGGCGCAGCCGGCTGAGGCGATCGGTCCCAGACACGGCAAACGGCCCGGGGAGGGGGCCCGAGCCGTTTGCGTAAGGAGCGCGCCGTCACTCGCGCCCGAGAGAAGATCGATCTCATCCTAGGCTCCTCCACGACGCCGGCCGGCAGCGCCGGTCCGCGTTCCGTCGTATGGATCACCCGGCGGGGCCCACTGTGGTGGCGCGGCAGGCGGCCTGTTCGGGGTCCGCCGGCCGTTTCACGCGCTTGGGCGAGTAGTATTTCGGCTCGGGTAACCAAGAGGAGCCGTCCATCACGAGAACGCAGCGTCGTCCCCAATCCCACCGCGACGTCCTTGTCTCCGGTTCTCGGCCGCACGAAGACATCTCCCCAAGAGGGGACGTCAACAGTGATTCTGTCGGGTCGGTTCCGATGGGCTCGGGCGCAAAGAGGTACGGGGTCATCCCGGGCAATCGCTGGGCCACCGACGTCGAGCGCGTCGGAGGTCGCCGGCGCCTCCGCGGAGAGGTCCTCGTGCTGGTGGCCGGTCTGATATTCCTGGCGGCTGCCCTCCTGAAGCCATGGGCTGGCCTCGCACCGGCCGTCCGCCCGTCTTCGAGCCCAACATCCTCTCCGCCGGGGGAGATCGCCGCCGCGCCGTCGCCTGCCATGCCGTCGCCTTCGACGACGGCGGCACCGACGCCCGTACGCGCCCAACCGATTCCGCCCTACGACTACCGCTGGGGGTTCCCCTTCCCAGCAGCTACGGTCGCACCCGGAGGCTCGCAGCCGGGCGTCGCCGTGGCCACGAACTACAGCTGGTCGGCGGTCGACTGGAGCGCGTTGAGCACGACCGATTCGGACGCGACCTGGGGTTTCGCGGCGGTCGTGATGACCAACCGCGCCGACGGCCTGGTCGGCCCCAGCACCCTATCGCCGACGACCAGCTGGGTCTCGCTCGGTTCACCGTCTGTGTATTCCGCGGTGCCTCTGGTACAGGGGCAGAACGTGTACGCCATAGCCGTGACCTGGCCGACCGACCTGGCGGTAAGCCGTGTCACGTTCGTGTATATGGGCGGCCCGGAACATCCGGTATACCTCCCGCCGGCTGCCTTCCTGCCGGGCAGCCGCGTGATCCCCATTCCGGCCGGGAGCGCGACTTCGGCGTCGGCTGTCTCGCAGATCGCGACAAACCACATCCGATCGGGCGAGTTCTTGATCCCGCCGACAAGCGCATCGTCGATCGTAGCCCTGGGTTCGACCAGCGCAGCCTGGCGATCGAGTCCATGGCCGTGGCCCTATGGCACCTACCTGGTCGCCGTAACCTCCGCGACCGGGACCAAGAAGATTGTCCTCGACCTTCTGCTCACGGACTGAGGCCAAGCGGGCGAGCGTACTGCCTTCGACCGCTCTCAGATCACTGGGGCGACTGCCGCTTCACGGCTTTCGGATCACGGTTCTCTCGCACGATGCCGCTCCGCGCGGGCGAGGCGTGGCAAAAGTCGGGCCATCGTCTCGGCCACTTGGTCCAGCGGGAGGTCCGTCTTGAGATACAGGTCGGCATCGGTGGACATCGCGGCTCCTCTTCGTGGCCGGATCACCAGTTCCGCCACTCCCCCACCCGTGCCCCGAATCAGAACGCCCGGCAGGGAAACCGCCGGGCGTTCTGACTATGGACGAAGAACGGTTACTTGTCGCGCTCCGCGGCGCTGGTAAGGGCAGCCTGGGCCGCCGCGAGGCGGGCCACCGGCACCCGGAACGGCGAGCAGGAGACGTAGTTGAGGCCGATCTGGTCGCAGAATCCAATCGACACCGGGTCGCCGCCATGTTCGCCGCAGATGCCCACCTTGAGGTCGGGACGGGTCTTGCGGCCCAGCTTGACGGCCATGTCCATTTCCTTGACGACGACGGGGTCGAGCGTCTGGAACGGGTTGTACGGGAGGATTTTCTCCTCGACGTACTTGAGGAGGAACCCGCCCTCGGCGTCGTCGCGGCTGTAGCCGAACGTCATCTGGGTCAGGTCGTTGGTGCCGAAGCTGAAGAACTGGGCATACTCGGCGATCTCGTCCGCGACCCAGCAGGCCCGCGGGATCTCGATCATCGTGCCGAACTTGTAGTCGATCTTGACGCCGGCGGCCTTCAGCACGGAAGCGGCCTCGGCCTCGAGGAGCGCCTGGGTGGCCTTGAGCTCGTTCACGTGGCCGACGAGCGGGATCATGATCTCCGGTCGTGGATCCTTCTTGGCCTTCTTCACGGCAACGGCCGCGTTGAGGATGGCGCGGGTCTGGATCTTGACGAAGTCGGGGATCATCAGCCCGAGGCGGCAGCCGCGCAGCCCGAGCATCGGGTTCTGCTCGTGCATCGACTTGATCGTGGCCAGCAGCTCCAGGTCCTTGGCGGTCGCCCTGGAGCCGGCCTTGGTGACCTTGACCAGCTGGTCGTCCAGGTTCGGAAGGAACTCGTGGAGCGGCGGGTCGATCAGGCGGATCACGACC
>Ga0182019_10000230_pt1 | contig 28127 bp, 26 predicted proteins | sample 812E2MmetaG_FD_120483 | JGI IMG/M metagenome (GOLD analysis project Ga0182019, IMG submission 120483) | Permafrost microbial communities from Stordalen Mire, Sweden - 812E2M metaG | ecosystem: Environmental > Terrestrial > Soil > Wetlands > Permafrost | place: Sweden: Stordalen | collected...
ACCTTTTATATTCCCATTTGGGTAATCATAGCCTGCTACACAATGATTTCTCTGGGAACCATGTTCGGCGGCTGGCGAATTGTCAAAACCATGGGAACTAAAATTACCAAGCTTCGCCCTATAGGTGGCTTTAGCGCGGAAGCTGCAGCAGCCTGCTCAATCATTGGTGCGACTGTAGCCGGAATTCCCGTGAGCACGACTCACACCATCACCGGCGCTATTGTTGGCGTCGGCGCCACCAAAAGACTTTCCGCCGTGCGTTGGGGTGTTGCCGGAAACATTATCTGGGCATGGATTTTAACCATTCCCATTTCAGCCATTATCTCCGCCATCACTTATTTTTCCTGTAAACATCTTTTCTTTTGAGCTTCTATCTTCACCGATTCGTTTTCCTGATATAAAATAATATTGATAAATTTTATTTTTTACCGTAAATTTACTTTTCAGTTACATCTGTTCAATAATGTGAAGATAAATTTTTATGCAGGAGAACCTCATGCCGGGAAAACCATTGCCGTTTACAAAAAACCAAATTGAAAAAATCATCAAAAAATATCCGACGCCTTTTCACCTTTATGACGAAAAAGCCATTCGGGAAAACGCACGCGCTTTTAAAAACGCCTTTGACTGGAATGAAGGCTTTAAAGAATTCTTTGCGGTCAAAGCCGCTCCCAATCCCTATCTGGTGAAAATCCTGCACAAAGAAGGCTACGGCGCCGATTGCAGCTCGCTTGCAGAACTGATCCTGGCGCAAAAGACAGGCATCACCGGCGAAAACATCATGTTTTCTTCCAATGACACGCCTGTGGAAGACTTTCTGCTGGCCAAAAAATTAAAAGCCATCATCAATCTGGATGACATCAGCCATATTGCTTATCTGGAAAAATACGCAGGTTTACCTTCCCTGATTTGTTTCCGCTACAACCCGGGACGCTTGAAAAAAGGAAATTTTATTATCGGCCATCCCGAGGAAGCAAAATACGGCTTTACCAGAGAGCAGCTCTTTGAAGGCTATAAAATCTGCAAAGAAAAAGGTGTCAAACGATTCGGCATTCATACCATGGTCGCGTCCAACGAACTTGATGCCCATTATTTTGAAGAAACCGCTGAAATACTGTTTCAACTGATCGCGGAAATTTCACAAAAGCTGAAAATCAAATTTGAATTTGTCAATATCGGCGGGGGAGTGGGCATACCCTACCGCCCGGAGCAAAAGCGCATAGACTTAAAAGCCATGAGCCGCGGCATTAAGAAACAATATGACAAAATCATTGTTGTCAACGACCTTGCCCCCATCAAACTGTTTACGGAATGCGGCCGTTATATCACCGGCCCTTACGGCTATCTGGTATCCCGCGTCCTGCACATTAAAGACACATATAAAAAATTCGCCGGACTGGATTCCTGCATGGCCAACCTGATGCGTCCCGCGCTTTACGGCGCGTATCATCACATCACGGTTATGGGCAAGGAACGCAAACCGCATAATTTTGTTTATGACGTAACCGGATCGCTCTGTGAAAATAACGATAAATTCGCCATTGACCGCAAACTGCCGAAACTCGAACAAGGCGACATCATTGTCATCCATGATGCCGGCGCTCATGGCTTTGCCATGGGCTTCAATTATAACGGCAAACTGCGCTCGGCGGAATTGCTGCTAAGAGAAAACGGTGAGGTTGTGCAGATCCGCCGCGCCGAAACAGTAAAAGACTATTTTGCTACTTTAGATTTTAACGGCTTGACCAGCTTTAAGGTGTAAGAATTAAGTAGTGTAACTAATCATGCACGTTTGACAATTTTCTTTATAAGAATATCCACAAGAAATGTTGCTATGTTTTGATCAGGTATGATAAACTTTTCCCCGATGGCAAGTATGAAACAGCAACCCAAAAAGAAAAACGGCGACCGTGCCTATCATGATCAAATCAAACATCTAATTCAAATCGGAGTGGCTCTTTCCGGCGAAAAGAATATCGAGCGTCTTCTGGAAATAATTGTGGATGAGGCGCGCAAATTGACCAATGCCGATGCCGGCACGCTTTATATCATGTCGGACGACGAAACTGAGCTTCAATTCGCAATTATTCAAAATAATTCATTGAACATTCGCATGGGCGGCACCGGCGGAGCCATAACCTGGCCGGCCGTTAATTTAAAAAATGCCGACGGCAGCGCCAATGAAGCCAATGTCTGCGCTTACGCAGCTGCTTCCGGCAAGACTATCAATATTGCCGATGTTTACCACGCTCAGGGTTTTAACTTTGAAGGAACAAAGCAATTCGATAAAAAGACCGGTTACCGTTCGAAATCAATGCTGGTGTCTCCTTTACGTAATCATGAAAATGACATTATCGGTGTTTTACAGCTTTTGAACGCTCTGGATCCGGCGACCGGTGAAGTAATACTTTTTTCACCTGAATCACAGGAGATTATTCTGTCTTTGGCGTCACAGGCGGCAATTGCTCTTTCCAATAGCCGTTTGATTCATGATCTGGAGAACCTTTTAGAATCATTTATTAAAACAATCGCTTCAACTATAGATGAAAAATCGCCCTACACAGGCGGCCATATCCGCCGTGTTGCCGAATTGACGATGACGATTGCCAATAAGATAAATGAAACAAAGGATGGGCGTTTTGCCGCTGTAAAATTTTCTGACGATCAGTTGCGCGAATTGCGCATGGCCGCGTGGCTCCATGATGTGGGGAAAATTACCACTCCGGAGTATGTCATAGATAAAGAAACAAAGTTACAGACAGTGCACGATCGTATCCATGAAGTTAAAACGCGCCTGGAATTGATCAAAAAAGATTATCTACCGGCGGATCAATCCGGAAATAAAGATAAGCAGGATGAGCAAACCACCAGAAGCGCCGATGCGGAGATCAAAGCTCTGGACAAGGAATATCAGTTTCTGCAGGAAGTTAATCAAGGCGGAGAATTCCTGAGTGATGAAATGGTCGCCAGAATAAAAAATATTGCCAAACGGGAATGGAGTGACGAAGGACAAAGAAGACCGCTTCTTTCCGAAGATGAAGTTCATAATTTATGTGTGCGACGCGGCACGCTTACCGCAGAAGAACGCAATATAATTAATAATCATGTTCTTGTTACCCATAAAATACTCAAAGGGCTTCCTTTCCCCAAAAAAATGCGTCATGTTGCCGCTTATGCCGCCGCCCACCATGAAAATATTGACGGTTCCGGTTATCCCTTCGGGCTGAAAGGAGACGAGATTCCCCTGCAATCGAGAATTATTGCCATCGTCGATATTTTTGAAGCCCTTACCGCCAAGGACCGGCCCTATAAAAAAGGCAAGACGTTATCCGAGGCTTTGAAAATAATGGGATTCATGGTCCATGATAATCACATTGACAAAGATTTGTTCGAGTTTTTTACCAAAGAAAAACTCTACGTTGATTATGCAAAACGGGAGCTGACTCCGCAGCAAATAGACATCTAACAACGGCGCTTCATCGCCGCAGGTGAGTTTTGTCACTGTACTTTCTTATATTAACTCATAGATTTCGTTCACGCGGCATTCCTCAAGTTTTTCCCGAATCTGTTCGGTTTCAATCTCAGAGACGAGACGCTGAACGAAGACAAGCTTTGAACCTTTTTTCAGCTTCATAAAGACTTTTTGCCCGACATGCCTTGAACTGGATACCCCGCCGTAATCAATCATTCTAAGTACAAATTCCCTGCTGAACAGCATGTTGGATTCAAACTTTTTTTCTTGCGCCGATTGCTCGAGACGCCGCGCCACAACGAAATCGCGGCTGAATATCCGGTTGAACAGCGGCATCTTGTATACGAAGTCTTTCTTCAGTGTTCCTACTCCTTCGTCGAACTTTACCCAGTCTGTCGATCCGTCGGGCATTCTCTCTTTCACGGTCGTATGAATGCCGATCCGGATATCCAGTCCGTGCACAGCAAATTTATCCGTGAAACTTTTTTTGATGTCCCGGATTACTTTTATGGTGAAAGAAAAACTGTCTTCGACAATCTGGTTTTCCTTCGATGCGGGGATAAACATCCAGAAGCTGTCACCGCCAATCGGGTAGATCCCGGCGAGCTTATCTCGATTAATGAAACGATATTTTTTCGACAGAGCAATCTGTGCAGACCGTATCATTTTATAGAAATCGTCGAGAACAACTTTATACAGGTCGTCGTGGTTGTCTTTTAAAAAGCGTGAACTGCCGATCATATCCGCCGAAACCACATGGTAATGTCTTGCATTTTTGACCATCCATACTTCTCCGCAATAGATAGTTATATTTTAATACATTATCAAAATCTTATCTTATTTTTCTGTTTTTACACCAAGTTGCTTTCAAAAATTCATATTTTAATTTTTGAAAGCTTACTTGGTATTATGCCCGGCAAATCAATCTTTTACTATTTGATAGCTACTTGGTATTATAATACAATTTCTTTTGTGTCCACTAAATCGTGGAAAGATCACAGTGCAATAAATACTTACATTTAACGGAATAGTTTCCATTTTAATTTCCTGACTTGTCGTGAATCCATCAAATATATTTATTGACAATTGTAAGTATTTCATTTATTTTAATTATACTAATCATTATAATATTTAGTATAATTAGGAGCAAATAAATGTTTGATACTATTCGTTCCAACAAGGCTCCACAGCAGATAATATCCCAGATACGTAAATTAATACTTGAAGGCAAACTGCTCCCCGGAGATAAACTCTCTCCGGAGAACAAGCTCATGGAACAGTTCAAAGTGAGCAAACAGACAGTACGGGAAGCGCTTCGAGCGCTGGAGTTTATCGGTCTTGTTGAAATAGATAAAGGAACTACCGGAGGGGCACGCATAGTGGAAATGGATAGTCGCATCGCCCTGGAATTGCTGGCGGACTTTCTCTATTTTAAGAAACTTTCGTTTCATCATTTGGCCGAAGCGAGAAAAATCATTGAACCATATGCAGCCGGCATCGCAGCAGAATCCATGTCGGATAGCGAGAAAGATATATTGAAGGAACTTATCGAACAAGCCAAGGAAGAATATAGAAACAAAAAACTTTCGCTCGATGCATGCCATTACGACCTGGAGTTCCACTGTGTGATTGCCAACAGCACGAAGAATCCGCTGCTCATATTGATAGTGGACTTAATCGAATCGTTGATGGGTGACAGTAAAGCGCTGGTATTACCGAATAAAAAAATGCTCACCTCTATCGTGGATGCGCATGAACGAATATATCAAGCTATTGTCCATAGTGATCCTGATCGCGCCCGTACAGAGATGAGCCGGCATATTATCGAAGTGGAAAACTATATGCTGAAACTACGAAACAAATCTGCTGTAGGCAGCATTTTATAAAAAATGTTTTAGTAAGCTTCTAATAGTTTGGCATTATAGTGAACAAATCATATTGGCCTTATTTGAAACGCAAGTTTTTTAAATTTAAAATTTATTTTTACAATTCATAAAGACATTTCACTAGAGAGGGGGGTATTTATGAAAGATATTGAAGTTTTATTTTTGTACATGTGTTTGTGGGTCAGTATGGGGTTCATTTTTTCTCCCGGAATCGCCAATGCCAAAACCTATGATCTCGTTCTAATTCACGGTTTTTGTAACATGCAAAAATGGAGCGATGCATTTTTGGATACAGCTCTACAGACTTATGGATCGGGGCATGTCTATGTTCTGTATACTGATGGTACAAGCGAGGTCACTACCCGTACTATCCATGGAAGAACGCTTTACCTTGCGGGTGGTAATAACAGCTCTGCGGGAACCGATCATATCGCGATTCAGGCCGGTTACGTTAAAACCTTGATTACCAAACTGCAAGCCGGTTATGGTTTAAGTTCCTCGTTCAGCATAATTGCCCACAGCATGGGCGGATTGATAGCACGGGAATATGCCGTCGAAAATCCGGGTAAAGTAGCCGATATTGTGGACTTGGGCACTCCTAATCAGGGCGGTCACATATTTACTAGTTGGTACGATCATTTTGTGGGATATTTTCTTGGAGCCGATAACGCTTGTGACGATATGAGGGATTTGGTGAGTACGGGTGTTTTTAATGCAAAATTTCCTGTCAGCGCAATACACTTTGCGCATAACGGGAAGTTGTACTATATTAGAACCATAACCAATATTTTCACCTGCGGTTCTATTCCAATTATCTGTGAAATGCGGCTTTTTTATGAATATCTATGTATTGAAGGATATCCTCAGAATGATGGAATGTCCGTCTTTGCTGATGTTGCGATCGCTGGGGGAGTAGAACTTGCAAGCTATGCTAATAAAGGTTATAGCCATTATGATCTCGTCATCAAAACTGATGTGGCAACAAAAGCAATGAGTGTATTGCAATAGTTCCTTCGAATAATTATCTTAACAATTTCCGGCCTCATGACCTTGAGGCCGGAAATATTTTTATTTCAATGAATAAATTTATAAAAGCCAAATATATCATTCCTGCCTTTGCATTTTTCTTGATTGCTTTAGTCATTATTCTGAATACAAACAAGTTTTTCGGCGATGAGGCGAAGACCTCTGCTCCTTATCGAACTGATAAAGACATGCATTTCAATAATAATCAAAGCAGCATTGATGAAGCTCAACAAGGGAAAGATGGTACTGAAATGAATTTTTTTGTACTTACATCACCTGAATTGAAAAATGAAAATGGTAAAAGCAACGATATTAATAAAACTTATATTAACAACCCTAAAAATATAAAGTTGAAAGAGCTTATTGAAAAAGCAGTTAAAAACGTGGAAGGACTGCCTCAATATGTCTGGGAACCGGTAAGATTTTCAGAAAACGACATCGATGAACATACGGCAAAACTGGAGCAAATAGTCATGTACAGCAGTAGGGTAAAATTGAATCATTCTAATGACGATCAAAGGATTTTGTCAGAGCTTATACACGATCAGATAAAGGATAAATTAGAATATTTTGAATCATTATGCGTAAATATGCGGCGGATGTCAGTGGCCAGAAATGATGATGATCAAAAAACCATCGATGATTCATTTACAGAATGTAATGATAAAATTAAAGAATTGGAAGATAAATTAAATGATTACAAATAATGGATGCTAAATTCAATGCTTTAATTAATCGAGTCTGCATCATATTAATTCTCCGATAATATTTAATTCCCCTCTCCTGTGCTTGATTTATCTTTTTTAAAAATACCAACAAGAAATATTGCTATATTTTGATTAGTTATGATAAGCATTTTCCTGGAAACATTGTAGAAATAGAGATGCTTATTTGTCATTTCGAAGCAAAGCCTATAGTCTCGCTATGCTGGGGAGAAATCTTGATTATAGTAATTTCAAACTCTTAAGATTCCTCACATATGTTCGGAATGACACGAAGAACTGTTTTTAATTTTTTCTTAAAGAGTAACTCGTGAATATAAAAACAAATCGTGCCATAGGCGTATTCGATTCCGGCATCGGCGGCCTGACGGTTGTCCGCTCTCTGATGGAACGTCTGCCTTTTGAAAACATCATTTATTTCGGCGATACCGCGCGAGTGCCCTACGGCGTCAAATCGGTGGAAACCATCAATCGCTACGCGGCGGAAATTACCGAATTTCTTATAAAGAAAGATGTAAAACTACTCATTGTCGCCTGCAACACCATGGCGGCGGTTGCCCATCAGACAATTGTCGATTTATCCCCCGTGCCTGTGTTGGAAGTCATTGACGCCAGCGCCCGTATTGCAGTACAAAAAACCAAATCTAAATCCATCGGCGTAATTGGAACACCGGCAACGATCAACAGTAACGCTTACGCCCGCGCTATTCACCTGTTGGACAAGGAAGCGAAGATTTTTTCGCAGGCCTGCCCGCTTCTTGTGCCTCTGGTGGAAGAAGGATGGTTTGATCACCCGGCAACAAAGCTCATCGCGCAGGAATATTTAAAACCGGTTATAGCCGAACAGGTTGACACTCTGGTTTTGGGCTGTACCCATTATCCTCTATTAAAACCATTAATGCAGGATATTATGGGAAAATCAGTGAATCTGATTGACTCGGCGGACGCGATGGCCGATATAGCCGCTGATTTGATTAATCAACAAAAAATAGGCAACAAAAAAAGTTCACCGCCGGAGTATACTTTTTATGTCAGCGATTTGCCTTATCGTTTTCAGACAATCGGCGAACGCTTTCTCGGACGCACGCTGGGACGTGTGGAACTAATTAGTCTTTAGGAATAATTTTATGAAAATTTTTCTTGCCGGCTACAATTTGGATTACGACCTTATCCGCGCGCTGAAAGAAAAAAGCGGATTAAAACAGGATTTAACACCCGAAACCATCTCGGCCGCCTATGCGCGCATCAGCCGCAGTCCGAAGCCGGTCAATGAACTGCGCGAAATATCCCGCGAGGAAGTGGAAAAGGCGCGCCAATCCAACCGCAATATCGTCTTTGAAATGGGCCACAGTTCCGTTGCCGAACATGCCGTATTTAATATTGATGTCATCGGTGTGTCCCGCCTGCTCGTCGAAGAAATTGAAAAGTTCCGTTTGTGTTCTTTCACGGAAAAATCACAACGTTATGTTCTTTTTAACAAAGATTTTGTCATTCCTGAAGAAATCAGGAAGGCCAATCTGATCGATTTGTTCACCGCTACCATCCAGACGCAAAACGAATATTATCACGCGCTTTATGAGAAATTACGTCCGTACGTTTTTGACAAACACAAAACACTGGCGGCTGACCCGGCCAATAAATCGCTTCTGGAAGGCTGGGCCAAGGAAGATGCCCGCTACGCGATATCACTGGCAACTCAAACGCAACTGGGCATGACCATTAACGCCCGCAATCTCGAGCTGATGCTCAGACGTCTGGTCGCACTGCCATTTGCCGAAGCGCAGGAATACAGCGAAAAATTATACGCGGCGACCAAAGAAATCTCGCCATCTCTTATCCGTTATACTCATGCAACGGACTACGACAAATTTACCAGACTTAATATGCGCCGCCAGACTGATGTTTTATTACAAAAAAACGCCGCCGGTTCTAAAAAATTATCTGAAGTGCAATTGATATCCTATTCTCCCGCCGCCGATAACCGCATTGCCGCCGCCTTGCTTTTTTCATCGTCAGACATAAATTATTCCAAGTGCCTGAGCATGGCGGAAAAAATGACTCCGCGGGCTAAGAAAATGTTATTCAAAACGGCTTTTGCCAATTTACAGGCTCATGACTCCGTATTGCGGGAAATGGAAAATGTCGATCTGCAATTTGAACTGATCCTGAGTTCCAGCTGCTTCGCCCAGTTAAAAAGACACCGGATGTCCACAATTATTGCGCAGGATTACAATCCGCAATTGGGCGTAACGATACCTCCTTCCATTAAAGCAATCGGTCAGCAAAAAGCTTTTGTGGACATTATGCGTCACACTCAAAACGCTTATGAGCAAATTCAGAACAAAGCGCCTCTGGCCGCCGCTTATGTTTTGACCAACGCGCACCGCAAAAGGGTCTTGATGAAATTTAACGCCCGCGAAATGTATCATCTGGCACGTCTGCGCGCCGATCAGCACGCTCAATGGGATATTCGCGACCTGACGAAAAAGATGCTCAACCAGGCCAAGAAAGTTATGCCCCTCACGCTGATGATGGCCTGCGGAAAAGATAATTTCCCTGAACTCCGTAAAAAAACTTTTCCTTGCGAATAATTATTCCTTTGCGCTGATTATGAAGATCGCCTCAAATAAAACACAACTTTATATTCTTCTGGTTACTACGCTCAGTTCATTTCTGACGCCATTTATGGGATCGGCAGTCAATGTCGCGCTGCCCGCTATAGCCAAAGAATTATCCATGACCGCCCTGTCTTTAAGCTGGGTGGCGACTTCTTTCATTCTGGCTGCCGCGATAACATTAGTTCCTCTAGGCAGATTGGCCGATATTTATGGCCGTAAAAAAATTTTTCTTTACGGCGCGATAATTTTTTCAGCAGCCTCCGGGCTTTGCGCGCTGTCTCCTACACAAACTTTTTTAATTACGTTACGCGTGATACAGGGCATTGGCGGCGCCATGATCTTCAGCACCGGCACGGCCATGCTGGTTTCGGCTTATCCACCGGAGCAAAGAGGTAAAATATTAGGAATCAATACAGCGGCTGTTTATATCGGACTGACAGTTGGTCCTTTTATCGGCGGATTACTTACACAGCACCTGGGATGGAGATACATTTTTATTTTTACGGCGATACTGGGCATAATTATTCTGCTGGTTGTTACCGTCATGATTAAGGAAGAATGGTCGGGAACCAGCGGCGAAGGTTTTGACTTTGCCGGCTCCCTGCTTTACGCGCTCGCTCTTTTTGCTATCATGTATGGATTTTCTTTACTGCCCTCATGGAGGGCCGGATTTCTTATCGCCAGCGGAACCATCTGCCTTATTTTCTTTATTTTTCAGCAGCTCAAAAGGCGGTCCCCTTTATTGAACATACATTTGTTTTTGGATAACAAGGTTTTTGCTTTTTCCAATTTAGCGGCTCTGATCAATTACTGCGCCACATTCGCCGTTACATTTCTGCTAAGCCTTTATTTGCAGCACATTAAAATGTTGACGCCGTCTCAGACAGGCATCATCCTTGTTGCCGCGCCTTTTGTGCAGGCGCTTTTTTCACCCCTTGCCGGAAGATTATCTGATCGATTCGAACCGCAGATGATCTCGTCCATCGGTATGACCATGAATGTCATAGGACTCATTGCGTTAATCTTTATCCAAAACGATACAAGCATTCTCTACCTTGTATTTTGCCTTATTGTCCTGGGCTTTGGTTTTGCTCTTTTTTCTTCGCCCAACGTCAACGCCACCATGAGCTCTGTGGGAAATAAATTTTACGGCGTTGCTTCGGCCACGCTGGGCACCATGAGGCTTACCGGTCAAATGTTCAGCATGGGCATCACCATGCTTGTTTTTGCCGTTATTTTAGGAAACCATCCTATTTCGGAAGCCAACAACAATCTCCTTTTAGAAAGCACCCATATTATTTTTGCCACCCTGGCCATTATTTGCTGTGGAGGAATATTTGCTTCCGCCACGAGAGGGAAGGTACACAATGGAGAAGAGAGATAGCTATCGGAAAGTTTCATTTCTTACCGATTTTCGTGGAATAAAAAATGCGATTGGTGAAATGCGCGGCTGGGGCCATCCGCAACAACCGAAGTTAAACGTGCGTTATCAGAAAACGCCAGATGATCCCGCGTTTAACGAAGATTGGTTCATTAAAACAATCAAAGATAAAATAGCCAATCACCCGGAAAATGCCATGGAGTACCCCTTTTCCGGAGAAAGAATCTTCTCTGAGCCGTTAGTAGGATTTATCAGAGGCGACGATCCGATTTTTCAAAGATATAAAGAAATCATCGGGCCTCATCACTTTACTCCTGAAGAAATTATGCGGTGGCAAGCCGGCAATAATAATGTTGCCGCCCCAAAAGCTGAAGATTTGAGCGTTGTATCTTACATCATGCCGATATCACGCATTACAAAGGATGATAATGCCGCCATGAAAGAGTGGCCTGCCGAAAGATGGGCACAGACGCGTCTTTTGGGAGAAATATTCAGCCAGACGTTTGTTCGTGAAATCGTAACATATCTGATGGAGCAAGGTATTTTGGCCATATCACCGGATGTCACTCCTATGTTTAACAAAAAACGCTATCCTAACGCAGGATGGGCTTCTCCCTGGTCCCACCGGCATATGGCGTACGCCGCCGGACTCGGCACATTCGGGATGCACGATTTTTTTATAACCGAAAAAGGGTGTGCTCACAGGACGGGCAGTTTTGTGGTTAATTTGAAACTTGCACCCAACCGAAAACGGCCGGACGACATACATGCCCACTGTCTGCACTATCAAGGGATAAAGTGCCTCCAATGCGCGAAGCGCTGCCCCGTGAATGCCATAACGGCAGAAAACGCTCACGATAAGGAAATCTGTTATCAAAAGGTGGCTAAAACAATAATGTACTGCAATAAAAATTATCACATTTTTATTTATGGATGTGGCCTTTGCTCCACCGGTGTTCCTTGTGAATCCGAAATCCCGAAACCGCTACAGAAAAGCACCCAATGAAAATATTAATCATCAGCTTAATAATCGGCCTTACCGCCGGAGTATTCGGCGGCATTCTCGGTATAGGCGGCGGATTAATTATGATTCCGCTGATGGTCGAAGTGTTGAAGCTGACCCAGCACAAGGCGCACGGCACTTCTCTGGTGGCGCTGGTCTTTACAGGAATCGGCGGAGCGATAACCTATGCATCACATGGCGCAATTGATATTACGGCAGCCGCTCTTCTGGCCGTAACGGCGGTACTCACCGCGCCGCTGGGCGCGCGTTACTGCAATGCTCTTACGGGCAAGAAACTAAAAATATATTTCGGAGCTTTTCTGATTTTCTGTTCGGCTCTCTTATTTTTAAAACCATATCTGACCAACGTTATCGGTACCGTTCCCGGTTACGCAAAAGTAATTATCCTTTTGACAACCGGAGCCTTCACCGGATTTCTTTCCGGGTTGATGGGCGTCGGCGGCGGCACGATCATGGTTCCAGTGATGGTTATTTTGGCCGGTTTGACTCAGCATGTCGCGCAGGGCACATCGCTTTTGGTCATGGTTCCCGCAGGCGCTATCGGCGCCTTCACCCACTGGAAAATGGGCAATGTGGCAACAGGAATCCTCTGGGGTCTGATCCCTGGCATTATTTGCGGAACTTACCTTGGCGGCAACATCGCCAACATTATTCCGAACGATACCCTGCGCCTGGTCTTCGCCGCCATGCTGATTTTCGTCGGCGTCCGTTACTTCAGAACCTCACATCCCGAATGAATCGACAATCTGTTTCTTATTTCCCAATTTTTTATTTTATGATAGAAATGAAACATTCATCCTTCATATTCTTGAAGAAGTGTTTAATTGATTATAAAAGATAAATACAGTTAGTGTGTAAATAAATGAATTTAAAAATATACGATGAGAATAATGAATACAAATTGCCGCTTTTTTTCCTAATTGCTTTTGCAATTATAATGGGTGCTGATTTTGGCCGTCTAAGCAACTATATTATTGATAATTACAACCTATGTACCTCAGTGGTTCTTAGTAAATCTAAAATATCATTCGATATATTTCTATCGGCGCCATTTCAAATATTTCCATTTATCATTACCGTTTTAATTTTTTTGAGCGCTCTTAGAACAAAAAATCCTATCCTAATAGCTGCTTACTTTCTTATGCCCATCGACTTTTTAATCAGACCTATCGTAATGGCTTTGCCCTGCTATATGAATCTTTATTATGCACATCTTATCATTACGATCATAATAATAGTTCTTCTTACAAAATATGTGCTGGATAAAATACGTTCTTACAGAGAAGCATTCATAGAAGTTAAAAAAGCAGATAATACTTCTTCATCGGACACGCATAAATCCACTCGTCTTTGAGTAACAACGTTATATTTTCAAATCTTTAATTGAAATGAATAAAAAAGCCGGAGTTGGTCTCCGGCTTTTTTATTGATTCAACCTTTTACCGTTTCTAAATCAAAGATGATATCGAGGCGGCGAAAAGGAGGCGACGAGGCGTATATGAACATACGTTGAGGAAGCGGACCTTGAGCCAACAAAGATAGCGCTTTGATTTAGGAATGGTCATGCGAGCATCTTTGTCTGCACGCTTTTCAGAATATCTTCCGTCTCCTTCATCATCCCCTGCACCAGGTCATTTACTGTGGGCATGTCGTTGATGCGCTGTGCCGCTTCGCCGGCCGCTAAGAGCGCCTTTTCCTTGTCGCCATCATAGGCCGCCTGCATGGATTCAAGCTCAAACATGATCAAATTCATATCGATCGTCATCATATCATCCGGCGTTCCCAGATAACATCCGGGTGATTTCTGCAGCGCGTTTTTCGCGTGCTCTTCACTGCGCGGACTTTTAATCCAGCGCGCCGGTCCGACAAATCCGCGGGCAACAAGAGTTCCCCGGTCACCGGTATCGACAACACCCTGTCTCCAAATCGGAGGAAAATCACTTTCCTGCGTGGCCAGGAAACGCGTGCCCATCTGGGCGCCGTCAGCACCCATCACCAGCGCCGCCGCCAGAGTTTTACCGTCGCAGAATCCGCCGGCTCCGCATACCAGGGTCTTTTCATCGGAAACCGCTTCCACAACGGCGGGCAGTAGAATCATCGAGTGCACCGGTTCCCAGGAGGTGTGGAATCCTCCCTCGTGTCCGGAAGCCACGATGACATCAACGCCTGCTTTTTTGCAGCGCTGGGCTCCTTTGACCGAAGGCACTACATGCATCCATGTAAAGCCTGCGCCCTTAATTCTTTCCTTCCAGGGCACCGGATCACCAGCGGAGGTGAAGATAACCTTGAAGTGTTTTTCCATGCCCGGATTTGCCGCCCGCACCTGAATGGCCGTATCAATAATCATCTGTGCCTGAAACATTAACTCAGCGGACACCATCACATTGATGCCGAACACACCGTTTTTGTCTTTCGTCAATCGATAGGCTCGTTTAAGCATTTTCTCCATCGCCACCGTAATGTCGTCGTCCGGATCGGCTTCGGCGCTCTGGATCCAGTCATTGTAGATAAACGGCAGAAAATCCTTATTGCAGAGCCCGCTCGTGGAGAACAGGCCCAACACACCAGCGTTGGCCGCGGCTACGGCCAGATTGTTGTTGCTGAAAGGTCCCATGCCCGCCTGAATGATGGGATATTTAATGCCTACCAGATCGCAAAGTCTCGACTTAATCATGAAAAATAATCTCCTTAAAAATAATATTTTCTAATGTACAAAACGCTCATGTGCCTTTGTTTCGCCTTTATTTTAGAGTTTTCCATTTTTGATAATGCTTTAAAATATCATTTTTTTCATCATCAGAAGGTTCATAAACACCTTTCCCATATTGGTATACCCAAGCTTTCCCGTCTGATTCACTTACGCCTAGATGAACGGTACAATTTTGTTGGGTTTCTTTTTCTCTTTCGTAGCATGACCGAGACATTATCAAAGTAATTTTTGAACCATCTATAGGTGACTGTGCATTTTCAGGTGGAGTTACATATTTCCAGTATTCTTGATAGAAACTAACCTGTTCTCTTAAATTGATTGGTTTGTTGTTCAAGTGTCTCCAGTATGAATTTAAAATTATCGCAGACATATCGTCCGGGTGATTAATGCCAATTTTTTTAAAATAATCTTTTAATTCTGAACCTCTCCATAGTCCCCAAGTGTTTCTCAACCACATGCCCAATCCTAAGTGATATTTGTTCATTTGAACTTCATCACCTTCTTTAATCTTTTTAATCTCTTCAGCTGATAGCAATTTACTAAGCGCAGAAAATGATTCTTCTAAATTTTTTGGAATTTCTGGCATGTTTTGTAATTTTACACTCGGCTTTTCTTTTCTTTCATAAATTTCCCAATATTTAAATTCTGGAAGAGATAATTTTAAGCGTCCATTTTTTATGGAGACATTATATATATCTTTTTTATTTCGAATTGGATTTGTGTCATAAAGTTTATTTTTAATAATTTTATAGTCGTAAATTTCTTTCAGGCGGAAACCATCAGGATTGCCATAGATTACAATAACTTTCCCATCATTTCGATATTCCTTCCATATAAGTGGATCTTCCTCTCCTTTTTCTTTGGGAGTGAATTTCACACTTTGCCAAGTTCCGATAATTTGTTTCTCAAGCGTGCTATCAGCTGCAAATAAAAAAAATGGAGTAAAGATAAGAAGTATGATGAGAATTAATTTTTTCATATAATAATTTGTTTTCTCTTATATGCGTAACGATCAATACACTTAATACGTATTTTCAGAAAAATAAAATTTATTCCCTTATGCGTTTTGTCAGCTCTTTAATCAAATTATTCAGCACATCGCTTGCGTCGCCAACTACAGCCACATCGGCCATTTTCATCATTGTTGCCTGCGGATTTTTATTGATCGCGACGATGAAATCAGCTTCGCCTAATCCCGCCGTGTGCTGAATCGCGCCGCTGATACCGAAGGAAAAAAGAAGCTTCGGCTTGATGTGCTTGCCCGCCTGTCCGACCAGCGCGCCATGTTCAGCCCATCCGGCGTAAACCACCGGTCTGGTAGCGCCGACATCGCCTCCGAGGAGTTTGGCCAGATCCTGCAGTTTTTTAAATTTTTCTCTATTGCCCATACCGCGGCCGCCGCAAACGATAACGGAAGCGTTTTCAATGGTGTGTTCTTTTTCCACGGAACGTTCATATTCGATAAGACGCACGCGGGACTTGGGCAGATTTTTCATCAGGGGCAGACGCTCGACAATTGCTTTTCTTTCATAGTCATGCGGTATTTCCTTGAATGTTCCCGGCCGTACCGTGGCCATCTGGGGACGATGAAATTCTGTCACGATTTCCGCGAGCATGTTTCCGCCAAAGGAAGGAGCTATCTGGAGCAATAAACCGTCGTCGGTGATATCCAGTCCGACACAATCGGCGGACAATCCTGTTTTCAAACGTTTAGCCAGCCGCGGCGCGAATTCACGGCCGAAATCGGTCGCTCCGATCAGGATAATTTCCGGGTCCCTTGCCTTGGCAAGAGCTTCAATAATGGCCAGGTATTTTTCCGTGCTGTAACTTTTCAGTGCGGGATCATCGATCGCCAGAATTCTATCGGCTCCGTGAGCCGTATATTCCATAATCCATTCGTCAATGTCATGGCCGAAGATCAGAGCGCAGACTTCCGCGTTAATCGTTTTGGCCAGAGCCACCGCCCGGGCAATCAATTGCAGGGTTACACGGTTTTGATAATAATTGCGATAATCGCCGAATACCCAGATGCTTTTTTTGCTATTTTTTGTCATCGAGTTTTTTTTCCTCAATGGATTTGCCTATGACCGTACCGATTTTTCGCTGATACTTATCGAGAAATTCATTAACGACATTAGAAGCCGCTCCCTGCAGGAGCACATTGCCTTTCTGCGCTTTTCTCAGAAAAACCCTGCGCACTTTGGTACGCGATCCTTTAGTTTTTATTGATGAAGCAGCAAGACCTAAAGCCTTACCATCCAGAACCATAACCTCTTTTTCATCAAAAGCTTCTTTCAGACCGGCAAGCCCGGAGTACCGAGGGTTATAGTTTTCCATGGAAATCGTTACCAGCGCCGGAAATTCCATTTCCAGTGTTTCGCGGAAATTATCCACCATCCGGCGCACACGCAATGTCTTACCCGAAATTTCGAGTTTTTCCACATAGGCGGCCGCGGGCAAGTCCAGCTCTTCCGCCAGCTGCGGGCCGACCTGGGCCGTTTCGCTGTCCGCCGTATAAGCGCCGCATAGAATCAAATCAAATTTCGGACATTTCTTTAGTATCGCTTCTTTCAAAATGAGCGAGGTGGCAAAAGTATCCGAACCGGCCAGAAGCCTGTCGCAAATCAGGATGGCTTCATCAGCGCCCATCGCCAGTGCTTCGCGCAAAACTTCTTCGGAAGCCGGCGGCCCCATGGTGATGGTGGTAATTTTCGCGGAAAATTTTTCTTTGATCTGCAGAGCGGCTTCGAGGGCGTGCTTGCAGGCCGGATTCATCATTCCCGCCGCAAGATCTCGCCGCAAAGTACCGGTTTTTTCGTCCCACGGCAGTTCTGTGACCATGGGCACCTGTTTTAAGCAAACGACCAGATTCAACATAATTTTTACAATATCAATTGAGACAGTATTGAGCGCGCGATAACCATGCGCTGAATTTCGCTGGTGCCTTCATAAATTTCCGTAACTTTCGCGTCGCGGAAATATCTTTCCACATCATATTCCTTGCTGTATCCATAACCGCCGTGAATCTGGACAGCCAACGAAGTAACCCTGGAAGCGACAGTACTGCAGTAAAGTTTCGCCATCGACGCCTCACAGCCAAAGGGCGTTCCTTCATCCTTCAGCAAACAGGCGCGATACAAAAGCAGACGCGCCGCAGCTATTTCGGTGGCCATCTCGGCAATATAATTCTGAATCGTCTGTAGCGAAGCAATGGGTTTTTTAAACTGCTGTCTTTCCCTGGCGTATTTTACCGCGGCCTCAAAAGCTCCCTGGGCGATACCCAAGGCCTGCGCGGCAACACCGATACGGCCATTATCCAGCGTGGCCAACCCTATTTTCATTCCATCTCCTATTTTTCCCAGCAGATTTTTCTCCGGTACACAGCAATCTTCCAGAAACAACGAAGAAACCGGATTCGCGCGCATGCCGCAAAGATCTTCCAGTTCGCCGCGTAAAAATCCGGGATATTTACTTTCGACAATAAAAACACTGCTCTGCGGTTTGCCCGGCTCGAAACCGGTCAGGGCGAAAATCAACGCCAGATCGCAAATGCCGCCGTTGGTGACAAATATCTTGGTGCCGTTTAAAACATATTCCTGATTTTTTTTCACTGCGGTAGTTTCCACACTAGCGGAATCTGAACCGGCATTGGCCTCGGTCAGGCTGAAAGCGCCGATCAATTCACCGCCGGCCAGTTTGGGGAGATATTGTTTTTTTTGCTCCTTGGTGGCAAACTGCAGAAACGGATAGACCGCAACGCCATTGTGCACGGTAACGCACAAACCTATTGCGGCGCAAACACGTGATATTTCTTCCACAATGATTGCGGAGCTTACGGAATCAAGGGCCGCGCCGCCGAATTCCTTCGGCACCTGCAGACCGAAATAATTGAGCGCCTTCATTTTTTCGATGACTTCAAAAGGAAAAGTGGCTTTGCGGTCTATTTCGGCCGCAATCGGCGCAAGTTCCGTCTCGGCGAAATGCCGCACGGAATCGCGGATAAGTTTATGTTTGGCGCAGGGGTTGAGCTGCAATTAAGTTCTCTCCGTCAAAAATACGATTTTGCACAGATAACTTAAAATAAAAGTAAAATCAAGAGGACGTTGTATAATTAAATCTTATTGCTGTTGTTGCTTGCATCTACGAAGTTTCAATTTGAGGTAGTCGTCTGGATTGAGGATTACCATTTGTAAGTCTTTGTAGAGCCCTCATCAAATCAACGGCAGTATCCTTTGTTTTTAGCCCATCCTAACAAATGGCAGTTTCCCAATGCACACGACTTATGCGCATCAGAGCAGCCAGTCTTTTTGTCTCTCTGCATTAAATAGACTATCGCTCTGTTGTTGTAGGCATCGGCATAATCTGATTTCAAGCGAATGGCCTCATTAAAGTCCTCAATTGCACGTTGATACTTGCCTAATTTAAAGTAAGCCCCACCCCGATTATTGTAGGCATCGGCATAATCTGATTTCAGGCGGATAGCTTCACTATAATCATTTAGGGCGTGCTGGTACTGGCCGAGCGCAGCTTGAGCATCTCCCCGGTAAATATAATCAACGCTATCATGCGGTGCTATATGGATTGCCTTATTATAGTCCTCGATGGCTCGCTGATACTGGCCCAGATTATTGTAAGCAACTCCCCTGTTATGGTAGGCCTCGGCAAATGCCGGTTTTGTTCGGATGGCCTCGTTATAGTCTTCAATAGCACGCCGATATTGGCCTAAGTTAGTGTACACATTACCCCTGTTGTTGTATGTTAAGGCATAAAAAGGCTTCAAATAGATTGCCTTATTATAGTCCTCAATGGCTCGCTGATACTGGCCCAGATTATTGTAAACCATGCCTCTACTAGTGTAATCAGCGGCAGAATTCGGTCTTATACGGATGGCCTTGTCATAGTCTTCAACAGCATGCTGATGCTGACCGATTGCGGCGTACGTAACTCCCCTGTTATAATAGGCTTGGGCATAATCCGGTTTTATTCGGATAGCCTCGCTATAGTTTTCAATAGCACGCTGATATTGGCCACGTGCAGTGTAAAAATACCCCCTTGCGTGATAGACATTAGCACTATATCTTCCGACATTATTGTTCTTTTTAGATTTAAAAACTTGAAATACCGGGTTTTCTTCAATGAAAGGCTCATGAATATCATTCAATGAATCAAGATTCTTAAGCGCATTTAATAAGGCCGAACAAGGTTGTTCGTACAACTGTAAATCCTCCTGTCCGATGATGGCTTTGTCTTTGGGGAGCGCTACGATATTTCCTATAATGGCAAAGCACACCACCATTAACGCCAACCATTTGGGAATCCGCGATTTTAAAAAAATATCTGTAAGAATGGCGAGAGTCATTGCCAACATAACGTTTACCGGCAACCAATAATAAGTCAGTATAATACCGGGATTCAATATTAGGGGCGGGTGTCTCAAAATCATCAAGGCATTCATAGCTATCACTAAGAGAACGTTTGTTATCAACAATTCCACAAGTGCCAGTTTGAAGAACTTTCTGTCGTTGGCAGATAATCCCGCGTTGGTATATAAATAGAAAACAGGAAATAGAATGAAAGAAAGAAGTATCCCTATTCCTGTGATTCGGGGCGGATTACCTATCAAAAATCGGAATGTTTCAACGTATAGAAAAAATCCTGCTGATAGGTAAGAAACCAGATTTTGAATAAAATATTGCATCGGGACTGTCTGATAATTAAAATTTGGCCAATATCCATTGAGCATAAAGGTTAACTGCGGAGCGATGGTATATCTGTACAATACATGAAAAAGAAGACTCATTACGCCAATTATCAGCATAATGTATATATTTTTATTCCGGACAACGAGACCCCATATAGTTAGGAATATGAGAACTGTAATCGCAAAGAATAATCCTTGTTCATCAAAAAATGTTATGGTAAATATTGCTATGAAATATAAAAACCAGTATTTTTTTGAAATTTGAAAATGAATCCCTTTTTTTGAAATTATGGCGACTTTGTAAATCACATAAAAAAGAATAGCTACTAAAAGCGCTACCCCAATTTTCCCCGTCCTAAACAATACCCCGCCAAGAAAAATACTAGGAGAAGTCCAAAATAAAACTAACAAACCAATCCCAATCAGTGGTTTAAGGTTCAATTCTTTCACACAAAACAACCAAAGCAGGCAGCCCGTTGCAATGGAAAAGAGATAATGCGTTAACGACAAAAAATGGGGAAAACCATTCGCTATACTGAATTCAATAAATTTACTGTCAATAAAATCGAGAAAATAACTCAACTCTCGAGCACGATAAAAATCCATATCTAAAATCATGCTGTCAAATAACTTGTTTAAAAGGGGCATATCTGACAAATAAAAAGGCAAACGAAGCTCCATCTCGGGATACAGGATACCGCCATGATGCTTAACAACAGAAATCAGAGCAAATAAACAACTTAGTAAAATCACGTGGAAGAGAGAAATTTTCTCACTATAGTGGTCTATCCATTTTATAAACTTACTCAATGTCATGATTTATTACTTCCTGTGAACGAATTCTGAAGGAATTAATATTATTCATAAGGTTTCCACCAAATTATTTTTGATCTACTTTTTCACCGGAAAGTGCATTGTTTGCGCGATAAAGATTATCTTTTGCGCTTTTATAAGAATCATCTATCTCCAAGGCTTTCTTAAATTCGACGATAGCCTCGCTATATTTCCTCTGTGTTGCCAAAGCCGCGCCAAGATTATTATGTGCCTGAGCATTTCTTGGATTAGTTCTGATAGACTGTCGAAATTGCAATTCAGCTTCAGTAATCCTCCCCTGATTCATAAATACTAATCCGAGGTCATTCCTTGCCCTGTTATTCTCCTGAATTTTCAATGATTCTGATATATGAAAAATTGCCTTTGATACATCACCACGATTAAAATAAGCCATACCAAGGCCATGATGTGCTTTATAATTGGCTTTTGTAACATTTAAGGCATGCTGGAAAAGTGAAAAACTGTCTCGCCAGTGTTGAATCTGAAATGTTGTAACAACGACGGTCAGGGCCATTGTTGTATATACCAAAATCATTAGAATCCACTTTTTATGGGGTTTGTTGTGTAACAAATCGGGCATCAACCACGCGATCATAGTGAAGACACCGATTAATGGGATGTAAGTATAGTGATCAGCCATTGAACAGTCTCCTACCTGAACAATCCCGATAACCGGTAGAATAGTTATTGCATACCATAACCATCCAACAAGGAGATAAGGCAAACGTTTCATTGCTATAATGACGGCCGCGCTGATAGCAATGATCAGCAAAGCGGCGCCCAAGACTTGCCATGCTGGAAGTTGATCTGAAAAAGGATAGACAACGGCCAGATCGTGAGGCCAAAAAGTTTTCTCCAGATAAGTCACAAAAGCAACAGGCGCGTTGGCAAGTCGGGAACTCAAGGAAAAAAGTTTTGAAGACTGCTCTATAACTGACTTGTATGGAGCATAAAGTATGACAGCAGCAAGAACTGTGGAGAGAATAAAAAAAGGTGTTTTTTCCCACAATTGCCATAACGGCATTATTCCTGCAACCTTAGCTTCTGATATTTTCTGATGATTGGATGGAAATATATTTTCCTTTGATGCTCCTTCTTTTGATTTGGTTTCCGGCCGTTCTTGCCATGTGGAAACCAGCGCGACTTCCGTAAAGTTTGTCCTGATTTTCTGCGACCGAAGACGGTTCAGCGGCCAGTAATCCAGAAGTATCATAACGACAGGCAGCGTAATAACCATAGGCTTGCTCATAAGAGCGCAGGCAAAGCACAAAAGAACAGGCAGATACCTTCTTAGAACAGGTTTTTCCGTGTAATAAACGTACAGGCAAAGAGTCAGCATCCAGAAAAACGTGCTCAGGACATCTTTACGTTCAGCTATCCACGCGACCGATTCCACATGAAGCGGATGAATAGCAAAAAGAGCCGCAACAAAGGCGCTGCGCCAGATCGCTCCGGTCATGCGGTTAAAAAGCCAGAATAACAGTAGTGTGCTCATGATATGCAGGATAAGGTTGGTCAAATGATAACCACCAGCATTCAAACCATAAAGTTGATAATCAAACATGAATGAAAGCCATATCAGAGGGTGCCATAAATGGAAATATCTTGTACTGAACGCCCAACAAAATCCATCCGTCGTGATTCCTGACTTGATATAACTATTCTCTGTGACATAAACCTGATCATCTAGACCGATGAAGTCATATTGAGTCACCTGCCAGAAAACAGCAAAGGTAACAATAGCAAGCACGAGATAAACAATCCGTTTCTGTCTGTCTGGGCTGATATTTATTTTATTTAGCATAGTGACCTACTGCTGACGCTTGTACCACATGTCAGGTTAGAGTTCAGTCATTTTTTGATGATTTACGATTGAAAGTTAGCATAAAAATGCAGTTTTCAAAATTAAGACTTTCAGGAAGTTAGATTCATAGAGCGTCTTTATACCTGTTGCTAAGACAATGTTGCTCTATGGCATTTAACATCCTCAATGATTTTTCGGCGTATATTGATTTTTTATTATTAGTTGTTATTATAATGCCTGATGAGTAAAGAAAAGATTCCGACAACTCCCGCTGTTTTAGCCCTGAAGGCTCAAAGTGCTGATTTTACTCTGCATACTTACCCCTACGAGGAAAAGGGCGGAACAAAAAGAGGCGCCAGCAAATTGGGCGTTGACGAACACTGCGTTATTAAAACGCTGATTATGGAGGATGAAACAGGCAAACCATTGATTATTTTGATGCACGGCGACAAAGAGGTGTCCACAAAATCGCTGGCCCGTGCCATCGGCGTAAAATCGGTTTCGCCGTGCAATCCGGCAGTAGCGGAAAAACACACGGCCTATAAGGTCGGCGGTACTTCGCCTTTCGGCACCAGAAAATCAATGCCTGTTTACATGGAGCAAACCATCGCCGACTTGCCGGAAATTTTTATCAACGCGGGTAGCCGCGGTTTGCTGGCACGGATGCCTACTGCTGAAGTTGTGAGAATACTACAACCGGTTTATGTAAACGTCGCCATATAATTTGCCTTTTTCCGGCAAAAAAGAGATAATATTTAACAAAGGTCTATAAATATGCCAGATAACGTAATTATCCGCTGTCTCAATTGCGGCACGAAAAACAGAATACCCAAGAAAAAACTACAGGGACGGTCTCTCTGCGGCAAATGTGGCGCATCCCTGGATGAGCTAATCATCCCCTGTCTGAAATGCGGCACGAAAAACAGAATGCCCGAAAATCGCCTGGATCAAAAACCTTTATGCGGCAAATGCAAGGAGCCGTTGATCATTCCCCAGCAAAAAGTCATGCCATTCGATGTAACGGATCAAACCTTTTCCCGCGAAGTGCTGACTTCCGAGTCATCCGTTTTAGTGGATTGCTGGGCGCCCTGGTGCGGTCCGTGCCGGACATTATCGCCCATTATTGATGAGTTGGCTTCCGATTATGCCAATGCGGTAAAAGTCGTTAAGCTTAATGTTGATGAAAATCCGCTTACCGCTTCGCAATATGGAATTCGCAGTATTCCCACCATGCTTTTTTTTAAGGAAGGCAAGATGGTAGATAAAGTAACCGGAGCTCTGCCGAAAGAACAAATCGAACAGCATCTGTTATCCATAATCAAAACAAACTGACTTAAGCAAAGCGCTGATGACAAAAAATAAATCGGTTTTAAAATACAACTGCAAAATTTTTGATGTCTGGGAAGAAGAATTCGATCTGCCCAACGGCAAAACCGCAAAGCAAACCTGGATTGACCACCAACCCACCGTCGCCATTGTCGCCGTCAACGATAAAAACGAATTGCTGCTAATCAAACAATACCGCAACGCCGTTAAAAAGGATCTACTGGAAATCCCCGCCGGCTCCCTCGACGGCAAGGAAGAATCGCCTGCCGTCTGCGCCCAGCGGGAACTGGCCGAGGAAACCGGTTTTCAAGCCAAAACCATCACTAAACTTTTTGAAGGTTATCTGCTGCCGGGATATTGCAACGAATACATGTATTTTTTTCTTGCCCGGGATTTGATCTATGCGCCGCTGACTCCCGACGATGACGAATTCATTGAAACCATGCCTGTCAGTTTTTCCCGGGCGCAGGAATTATTAAAAAACGGCGAGATCATTGACGCTAAAACCGTTTTGGGAATTTTCCTTGCCGATAACTTTTTAAAGCAAAAATAATATCTGATTTTGCACAGAAAGATTCTTGCCAGAGGCATAAAGTTTTGTTAGACTTTCACGCAAGTCCGACATCCGTTATATGAATGAGGAGGCAACTGCATGATCTACAATGAAGAATTTGAAACCATGCCCCGTGAAGTCATCAAGGCCCTGCAGGTCAAGCGTCTGCAGCAGGTTCTGGAACGGGTTTATCACACGGTGGGATTTTACAAAAAATCTTTCGGCGCCGCTAAAGTTAAGCCCGACGATATCAAATCTCTTGCCGACATGAAAGAGCTTCCCTTTATCACCAGAAAAGATTTACGCGATAATTACCCGTTCGGCTTATTTTCCGTCCCCATGAGCAATATTGTCCGTCTGCACGCTTCTTCCGGCACCAGCGGACGATCGGCTGTTTTCGGCTACACCAAACGCGATATTGAAACATGGTCTGATCTGATCGCGCGCAGTCTTGTCGCTGCGGGTATCACCAAAAACGATATTATTCATAACGCTTTCGGCTACGGCTTGTTCACCGGCGGCCTGGGTCTGCACTACGGCGCGGAAAAAATCGGCGCGAGTGTCATCCCCATGTCCGGAGGAAACGCCAAAAGACAAATCATGATCCTGCAGGATTTCGGGCCGACCGTCATTTGCGCCACACCTTCCTACGCCCTGCATCTGGCCGAAGAAGGAAAAGCCCTGGGCGTGGATATGAAATCCCTGAAATTGCGCGTGGGCATTTTCGGCGCGGAACCATGGAACAGCACAACGCGCGATGAAATTGAAAAAGCCTTCGGCATAACCGCGCTGGATATTTTCGGTTTGTCGGAGGTCATCGGCCCGGGCATGGCGATGGAATGCCTCGAAGGCCGCAACGGAATGCATGTTTTTGAAGATCATTTTATTGTCGAAACAATCAATCCCCAGACCGGGGAGTTGCTTCCGGAAGGAGAAGAGGGCGAACTGGTTTTCACCACGCTCACAAAAGAAGCCGGTCCGCTCGTCCGTTATCGCACCGGCGATATATCGCGCCTGATAACCGAGCCTTGCCGCTGCGGCCGCAGTCATGTCAAAATGGAAAGAGTATTGAAACGAAGCGATGACATGCTGATTATCCGCGGCATCAATGTTTTCCCCTCGCAGATCGAAGCCATTTTATGTGAGATCGAAGGGTTAAATCCCCATTATCAGATCGTCATTGATAAGATGGGCGCACTGGATACACTGGATTTGCAGGTGGAAGTCAACGAAAAGATATTCTGCGATTCCGGCAGTGTCAAGGAACTGCAGAAAATTGAAAAAAGAATTGCCAAGGACATGACGGATTATCTGGGCATAACGGCACGTGTAAAACTTGTCGAACCGAATACGCTGCAGAAAGCAGGAACAAAAATTATTGATAAACGCCGCTTTTAAAGAACACTCAAGGGGGTTAACATGAAAGTAGAACAAATATCGGTTTTTCTGGAAAACAAACCCGGCACGCTGGAAAACGCGACACGTGTCCTGAAAGAAAATAACATCAATATTCGTACTTTGTCGATGGCGGAAACGACGGATTTCGGTATTCTGCGATTGATTGTCAATGATGTCGAAAAAGCCAATAAAGTGCTCAAGGACAGCGGCTTTAGAGTAAGCAAAACCCCCGTGGTCGCTGTGGAAGTTCCCGACAAACCGGGTGGACTGCACAGCATTATGGAGGCTGTCTCCAAAGAAGGAATCAATGTGGAATATCTTTACGCCTTCGTGGAGAAAAGCGGCCAGAACGCCGTCATTATCTTCCGTTTCGACGCTCCGGAAAAAGCCATTGAAGTGCTGACGAAAAATAAGTTTACGGTGATACCGGGAGCACAGCTCTACGACTTTTAATGAAACCCAAGTTGCAGAAGCAACGCGCGCTGAAACTTGTTGGACGAACTATCCCCTGAGCGAAGCGAATGGGGATGATGGCATCGTAAAATACCGATCCATATAAACACAGTTAATTACTGTAGGAGCATAGCGATGATACGTTTTATTGTCATAATGGCTCTTTGTTTTGCATTGGTACCATCTGTTGACGCTTCCGATAAAGTGTTTTGTATAGGTGAAGACGCATATCAGGCGGAAAATGAAATCGATAATCTAAAAACCTGGGATGATCTTTATCGAATGTTTAAGCGGTATGCAGCCTGCAATTTTGACGATGGCGGCATAGGAGAAGGTTATAGCGATACAGTTGGTCTTCTTATTGCTAATGATTGGAAGCATATTAATAAGCTAAAAAAGCTATGTGATGCTGACAAGGCATTTGAGCATTTTGTTTATAAGCATCTAGATATGACCATTCCTGCAGACACATGGGAGATAATGATCAATAATGCCACCAATAAATGTCCTTCTACGGTTAAAAGAATATGCAAATTGATTCTGAAAGCTAATAATGATATCGAGCAAGAGATTAAACACGAACGTTGACAGGCAATTAGGAACAACAGCTCCTTATTTTAGGAGTTCCGGTGACAGTATTCTAATTTTTCATTAGTCCTAAATTATCAACCATTTCAAGCCATCTCCAAAATTCACCTTGACGAGCGTAAACAAATTGTTTACTTTTGAAATATGAATCTCAAAAATAATCTTCCTCCGGTTCATCCGGGCGAATTTTTAAAAGAGATTCTTGATGAGTTGAACATTTCTCAAGCCGGATTTGCCCACACCATCGGTCTTTCGTCTATGAGAATTTCCCATATCGTCAAGGGAAAGCGGCCCGTTACCGCCGAAATGGCGCTGTTATTCGGCAAAGCGTTTGGCCAGTCGCCGCAGTATTGGATCAATTTGCAGACGTCTTACGATTTAAAAATGGCGGAAAAGGATATCCGGCACAGACTGGCCGGAATTCATGAACTTGCACACATATAAAAAATATGAAGAATAAAATACAGTATACCGATGAACCAATGGGAAAAGCACAATGGAACTTCTTGCATGACCAATAAAGACTTTTTCAAAAATTCTTCATTTCTGAATATATCTATCTTGTTGTTCCTGCTGGCAGTCGGCGCATTTCTTCTTTTCTATAATCTGAATAATTATTATCTATGGAGCG
>Ga0182019_10000232_pt1 | contig 28081 bp, 20 predicted proteins | sample 812E2MmetaG_FD_120483 | JGI IMG/M metagenome (GOLD analysis project Ga0182019, IMG submission 120483) | Permafrost microbial communities from Stordalen Mire, Sweden - 812E2M metaG | ecosystem: Environmental > Terrestrial > Soil > Wetlands > Permafrost | place: Sweden: Stordalen | collected...
GAACGGACCGATGAACCGGGCCTGTTCCGTCTTTCGCCGGTGAAACCGGGAAACGGAGAGGTCAGGATCCTCATCCTGTTTGACGGAACGGACTACCCGTTCGAGCGGCACTACCGCTATGCCCGGCACAGGGGCGCGGGGACGCCCTACACTTTCTCCAATCTGGAATTCAGCGAGGAGGGACCGGGGATCCGGGTCGGACCATGGCCGGGATGGCGGGGAATTCCGCACTTCCCCCGGGTGACGGTGAGTGCAGGTGAGAAACCGGCCGGCGTCACAATGATGCCCTGGGGAGACGAACTCACGCGTCGTGCGATCCGCGGCGTGGCATCACTTGACCTGTCCGCTGGGGGCACAGTGCGCTGCGATGTCGGGGACGCGCGGCTCCGCCCCGTGCACGCAGATCTGTACGCAGGCCGGCTCCCGCACGCCGAACCTCTCCCCGTTTCACTCCGCCCGGAAATAGGAGGGACGTTCCCGAGACTGCTCTTCACGCAAAGAGAGATCCCGGCACTGAGGGAAAAAGCGCACGGCTCGCACCGGGACTACTGGGAGCGGATACTGAACCTGCTGGAAGGAGGCCAGCTCCCGTGGGAGATCACGCCCGAGTCGAAAATCCCTCCCGGACCCGAGCGGCTGAGCGCCGGGGACAGGTGTCTGATGGCCGCTTTTGCCGCACTCATCGATCCTGCTCCGTCCCGGAAATCGCTGGCGAGGGAATCGTTCCTCGGGTACATCCGGGAGACGCAGCAACGCGGGTACCAGCCGCTCGGCATCGACACGCAGGCCGGAGAGACGCTGTTCGTCCTTTCGCTCTGTTACGATTGGACGCATGAAATGTGGGAGGACGGGGAGAGGGCCGGGATACGCGGCTGGATTCGTGACGTCGCCGGCATCTGCTGGTCGCATCTCGGCTATGAGCGCCGCGACTACGGGCAGGCCCACTATCTGGGCTGTGCACTGGGACTGCTGGCGTTTTCTTTTCTGTTCTGGGATGAAGACCCGCGCGCAAAGGAATGGGCCGGCCACTGCCGGGGGGTCCTGGACACCGTGATATCGATGATGCCCCGGGACGGGTTCTACCCGCACGGGATCAACCTCTGGATCTACGAACACGGCTTCCTCCTCCGCTGGCTGGAGCTCTTCCGCGTGTGCACGGGGACCGACCTCTGGCACCCTGCCGAGACGTGGGTAAACTGCTCGGCGTTCCGGAGGGCATGTACGTCATATGACGGACTGTACGGGGCGACGTTCGGAGATCCGCAGTACCGGGTGGGGGGGGACAGCTGGTGCCACTACCTGATCGCGGCACGGACGGGCTCGAGGCATGCGCAGTGGCTGGGGGACATGCTGCGGGATGTCGATCCCGAAGGGGTCGATTTCCGCAGCGTCCCTCCCCGGAGAAGGCTCTACGAGTTCCTCTTCCATGACGACTCGGTGCAGGGGGAGCACCCTGAGGACCGCGTCATGGCGTTCCCGGACGGAGGACAGATCTTCGCCCGCGGGGAGGGAACGGACCCTTCTCTCTTCACGTTCCGGGCCGGATCTCCGCTTGGACGACGGCGTTACGGTGCAGGGGAAGCGGGGGGCTACGGCCACGCCGACCCGGCGAACGGGTCGTTCCTTCTCTCTCTCGCCGGTGGACCGGCGATCTGTGGACCCGGACCGACGTACAGGAGGGACACGTCGCTTCATAACACCGTGACAATAGACGGCCAGGGGCAGATCGGTGACTCAACCGTCTGGCTCCCCGATTTCATCCCCCCGGAAGTCATCTGCCCCGACCCGGAGTTCGAGATCAGGGGGGGACGCGTCTCAATCAAATCCGAGATTGCACCGGCGTACCTCCCCCACCTGCAGGTGGAGGAGTGCCGGAGAGCGCTCTGGACGGATCCGGGACGCTGCATCATCGGGGCGGACAGAATCCGGTGCACGGAGCCGCATTCCATCGAATGGAACCTGCATACCGGCGAAATCAGGGGAGTCTCGAAATCCGAAGGATCCGTGACCGCCGATCTCGCCGGTCCGGGGAACTTCTGCAGGCTGATCCTGCTTGATCCCACCGATGCGGCAATGGAGACCGGCCTGACAGAAATGGTCCCGGCCTATCCCCACGACGGAACGAGGATCGCCCACATACGGTTTTCCGTGAAGAGGAGGGAAACCGGCTTCCTCTGGTGCATCCTCTTCGATCCCTCGATGGAGGGACCGAGTGTCGCGAGGGAGACGGGACGGATTTCACTCAAATTCGCCGGAGGGCTCACGCTTTTCTACGTGGACGGATTTCTCACTGAGGGGGAAGAGGATGAACATCAGTCTCGATGAGCACCCCGACGGGGGATGCTGGATCTCCGATGACAGGGTGAACGCGTTCATCTCCGCCCGTACCGGCGGCGTGGGGGAAGTGGGTTTCCACGGTCTTCAACCCGTGAGCAGGAACTCCCGTCTCCTGGTCTCCCCCGGGGGAGTCCTGGCGGTGAGCGTGCGGAAGGAGAGTGAACTCCGGTTCCCGTGCAGGACGGTGGACTGGACCCCCGGAAGTATCGTGACATTCGCGCGGGACCGGAATATCGAATACCGGCTCCAGGTCACGGCCTGCGGGCGGTCAATCATACTGAGTGTCTCAGCCCCCCCGGGGGAGAAGGCGGAGGTCGTCGTGCGGTTTTCATCCAGATCCTGCTTTTCCGACGTGCACGGTGAACGGACATGGAGCGATCCGCTGGTGCGCGGGGGGAAGCTGGAGTTGACCTGCCGCGACCGGATACTTCTCAGGGATTGGATGAATCGCACAGGGGCATACGCGGGAGACTTCCTGATACCGGAGCCGTGGCGCAGGATCATATTCCGGCGGCGGTGCAGGTCGGGACTGGCGACGATCGATGATCTCCGGCCTGAATTCCGTGAGACCGGTTTTGTTCTGTACGATGCCGTGACCCGTCTCCGGATCGGGGGGGAGGGCTTCACCGCCGCGCGGGATCATGAGGGATGCTCGTTCACGTCACGGCTCTCCGGGAAAAGCAACTGGAGCTCAGAGCTCAGACTCGAGTGCGCGGAGGATACCACGCGATTCGACGAGCCGGCGATCCCCCTCTCCCGGAATCCCGCTCACGACATCCCGGAGATCGATATTCCGGGACACAGCCGCGCCGCCAGGTTCTTTGCGAGCGTACCGGGAATCGTCCGCTCCTGCGTGGTCCGCGACACCGGCATGACGCGGGGGACCCCCGGCGCGTACTACTGGATATGGGCATGGGACAATATGGTCACCGCACTCGAGATGCTCCGCTGGGGGGATGCACAGGAGGCAGGGCGGATCATCCGGTTCATCAATGCGCACAGGGACACGGGAGGAGCGATCCCGGCCCGCTGGACGCGCACATATCAGCCGCTCGACACTCCTCCCCCCGGCACATTCGAGTTCCTCCTCCTGCTCCTCGCCTGCCAGTACCAGAGAGAGGGGGCGGGAGAGCAGGAGGTGCACGACATCTATCCTTTTGCCGTCACGCGTCTCGAAGAAGCCGCCCGCCAGGTACACGAGCGGGGGCTGGAGGCGAATATCGGGTTCTACCCTGACCTCCCGGTCAGGTTCGGCCGCTCCGAGTCGAGCGCTGTTGCCATGGAATCCGGGACGCTCTATGCTTTCTGCCGGCTTCTCGAAACCGTCGCACTGGAGCGGGGGGACAGCCGGACCGCGCTTCAGGCGGCTGAAACCGCCGGGCGGATCCACGCCTCATTCGAAAATACCTTCTGGGACGGGAAGACGGGGTTCCTGATGGACTCCGTTGACATCCGCACGGGGGCACCCAACGGGGCGTATCCCCTGTTCTCACTCATGTTCATGCAGACGCCCCTCGGGCTTCCCCTCATACGGCCGCACATGCAGAGGATGGCACGGTTCGCCAGGGATCATTTCCAGACGCGGCACGGCACACGTCTCCTCCCGGCATGGGACACGCGGAGAGAGGGGGAGGACGCCCTTTCATCATGGTACCCGCACTGGGACATCTATCTCCTCAAGCTCCTCCGCCGGGGGGGGGAGCGGGACGGGATACTCTCCTGGCTGCAGTCGATGGAGAAGGTGCTCGAACGGCTTGGATACGCGCCGGAGTTTATCGCGCTTGACGGCCTGGAGCGGGACGACACCGATGCATGGCGCCGGCACGGAGCGGTCTCGAACCTGAACTGTGCATCGGGATGGTACCGCGCGATCGTCGAAGGGATTTTCGGCATCGAGCTCGACATGGGAGGAATGAGCGTCGTCCCTCTCGACCTGAATATTCCACGCATGTCACTGCGGAGTCTGGTCCACCGGGGCTCAAACTGGGAGATCGGCGTCGAGAGCCGTGGGGGAAGCTCGGCGGAAATCCGGGTTGACGGAAACATCCTTCGGGGGTGCACGAAAGTCCCCTCCCGATACCATGACGGGCGCCCGCACCGGCTGGAGATCAACTATGCCGCACGCGGCGCGCACCCCTGTTTCACGGAAATCGTCAATGCCGAGGTCGTTGATACGGAAGGGGACGATGCGCATGCCAGCGTGAGGATCCGGGGGATGGGAACGGTGGACATCGCATTCCCGGCCCCCCGCACAATGGAGGTGCGCGTCGACGGGAGCGCGGTGCCGTTCAGGTCCGAATCCGGCACCGGATACATGCAGATCCTCCTTACCGGAGAGCATACGCTCTCGCTCCGGAATGGGGACTGACACTACGATTGCCCCGACACACAGGAGGAGATCGATGAAGATCCGGTATCCCGCGCGCGCCGGGACATGCGGCCTCCGGAGAAGCGGGGATGATCACCGCCGGAACTTCGCGAGGATTTCCTCCGCGACATCCCTGTGGACGGTGAACGTGAGCATCTTCAGCTTCACGTAGTCTTCCCGGTAGAAATAATACCCCGGGTGACTGTTGTTCCTGGAGCCTGACCCCGAATCCTTTATCAGGTACCAGTCCTTTCCCTCTTTTTCCGCATACCCGACAATGTGTATCCCGTGGTCGTCCCCCGTCGTGCCGTTCGTGAACCTGAACTGCCGGGCGTTCTCATCGATCAAATCCGCGGGGATGTCGAACGCCGGGATGACCGCCACACCTGCGTGACCGTCGATCCCCGGCTCCGACGTATCGCCTCCGATGCAGACAGTGTGACCGCGCCGTACCGCCTTCTTTATGATCGCCATGAACTCATCGAGCGGGACATTATAGTAATCGCTGCTGTGCCACCAGTTGTCAGGTGCGGGGAACTCCGCCCTGCTGTAATACGGTTTCTCCATCAGCGACATGAACTCCACATAGTCGTCGAGATTCAACCGCACGACTTTTTCCAGGTACTCGGGGGGGGTCAGCGTCTTTCCCCCCACCTCGACGGTGGACGGAGGCGCACCCAGGTAGTGGTCGAGTATTCTCCGGACCGTCCCGGTCACCTGTTCCTCGTTCCAGGCATTCTGGCTCTTTACCGACTGGAGATAATCCCTCAATTCAGCAAACATGAGACCGTGGTCGTGAAATTTCTGCCCCGGCCGAAGTCCCGGGTAGGCCTCCCCCGGCACGATGCCGTACTTCCTCCAGATCCTGGGGACGGCGTTCGATTCAGAGCCCTCCCCGAATTCGGAATTCCCCCGTTCACTGACAAAACGCTTCGCTTTTTCAACGTACTCCCAGTACACGGTGTAGAGCTCCGACAGCTTGAGCGACCGCTTCGTCAGGCGGTAGACCTCCGATTCGAAATAGGATGTGGCCGAGAAACACCAGCACATCCCGGAGAGTCCCTGGGATACCGGTGGATTGTGCCAGTACTGCGCGAACTCCCCGGGCGACGCCGGAGCGTTGAGGCCCGTGAAATCCATTTTGAGGGCGCGCCCCGGCACCGGCTCCTTCTTCCCGAACCCCTGCGATTCTGTCCTGATCTTTTCCAGGAATTCGTTTTTTGTGCTGTCGAAAACCGCCCTGTCCCTGCGCACACCCTGTGCGAAGAGGAGCGGAGGCACGACCGACAGACAGATGATGGCCCGGAAGGCGCAGCGATGCATGGCATTGGTCATTTTCACGGCTCACCCTTCATTTTGAGATACTCATTCAAATTCCGCGCGAGCAGGAGAAACCTCTTCTGCGCTCCCCGGTGCCACGCGCCTTCAACGGGGATCCTGTCCCAGCCTTCATCCGGCCCGCGGGAAGTCTGGAGGTCGAGAAACCGGACACGTTCCTTCCCCTCCCTGACATCAACGCTCAAATGGAAGGCAAGACCGGCCGGGACTGAATCCCCCTCCGCGGTCATTGTCGTCACCCCGTTGGCGATGATCGAACCTGTTTCCGGATCCTCGCTCTGTATCACCGCTTTCGGGGCGCGGAGATTATTGGCGATCCACCTCATCGTCCTGTCGTAGATCTCCTGCCTGGCGTGCCCGGAAAGGTCGAAGATAAAATCATGGTTCATTTCCTCGCTCGTCGCCTCCTGCCCGGGAGCACGGCCCGTCACCGCAAAGAGACCGGCCGCCACGACGAAGGCCCTCACTCCGGACATCGCTTCTATCCCGCCTTTCTTTCCGGGGCGTTCATCTCCCCCGCACCATGAGCTTCAACTCTTCCAGCAGTCGCGCAATCTCCTCTTCACTGTTATACAGCGAGATGCCGACACGCGTTACGCCGCCACGATCATGGAGCCCGAGAATTTCCATCGGCCTCACGGCATAGAAATCACCATCCCAGGCACAAATTCCCTTCCGGCCGAGCAGCGTGCAAACCTCCTGCGGCCGCATTCCATCGACAGTGAATGACACCGTCGGAGCGCGCCGTGGAGCGTCGAACGACGGGCCGCGAACGGTCACTCCGTCGATCTCCCCGAGGGCGTCATAGAGCAGGCGTGCGAGGCGATCCTCATGGACCCCGATGACGTCCATGCCCCCGAGGATCCTGGACCTACGGTCCGCCCCCCGTCCGAACGACGCGATAAATTCGATCGCCGCCTTCACGCCCGCGATGGCGGCGTGGTTCTGCGTCCCCGTCTCGATCCGGTGAGGCGCCCGCTGGTCCTGTGTCCGGAGCCGGTCCGTCTCGAGGAGATCGAGCATCCCTTCGCGGGCGTACAGGATCCCGACATGGGGTCCGTAGAACTTGTATGCCGAGCAGAGCAGCATATCCACTCCCATCGCCACGGCGTCGACAGGGAAGTGCGGGGCGTAGTGGACGGCATCGACAAGAAGCCACGCCCCCGCCCGGTGCGTCACGGTCCTGGCAAAAGAGACGTCATTCACCGTCCCGAACGCATTGGATGCCAGTCCCATCGCGACGAGGCGGGTCCGGCTGTTCACCTTTCTCGAAAAATCATCATAGTCGAGGGTCGCGTCATCCCGGATGCCTATCTCTTCCACGAGGATCCCCTTTTCCCTGAGGCCAAGCCACGGACCGCGATTCGCCTCATGGTCGAGCTGCGTCACCAGTATCTCATCCCCTTCCTGCAGCAGGCGGCCAAACGCTCTTGCGAGCGCGTAGCTCAGGGTCGTCATGTTCGCGCCGAAGGAGATGCATTGCGCCCCGGGAGCACCGAGAAACTCCGCAGCACAATCCCTCGCCTCATCCAGGAGACGATCGGACTCCTCGCCGGAGGGAAAGCGGCCGTGGGTGTTCGCATTACACATCGTGTAATAGCGTGCAATCGCATCAATCACCGACTGAGGGACCTGCGTGCCTGCGGGTCCGTCCAGATACGCGAGGGGATACCCGTTGTGCGACCGGAGCAGCGAGGGGAATTCCCCCCGGCGGTCGGGGATCTGTCTCCGTTCAGATCTGTTCTCCATTGCAGGCGTTTGATCTCCCAATGCATTGAATGTACGTCACCGGAACAGGAAAGACAACCGGAAAGGGAAAAGTGCGCACCCCCAGGAGGGGACGGTGATCAGGCCCGGGTCGGCTCGCGCTCCTCCCAGGTCCTGAGTCCATATCTGCTCAGATAGGTCGGGATGTGCCTGTAGAGCCGGTTCTCCGATTCGATATCATCGATCATGCGGCGTTTTTCGAAGGAAGATGTTCCGGAGAGAATTGTCAGCGACCCTCCGTCCCCCCCGGCTCCGTTCACTTTCCAGCCGATCGCCCCGTGCCCCTTTGCGATCGAGATCACCCGATGGGCGTCGGAGGAGATCAGGCCGCTGTGGAGCCTTCCCTGCGCGTCGGTATTGTCGATCATCGCACGCCCGAGCGCGGCGAAATCCCCCGTGTAGAGGGCATCGCGCGAGCGCCCGGCGGTGAGACGGAGGTCGTTGATCTTCGTGCACTCGGAACCCTCGGACTCCAGATCCCTGATCACTTTCTTATGGACCTCCGAGGAGCTGTGGGACCTCCCGAAATAGATCAGCACCAGCCGCCGCTCCAGCTCCCACCAGATGGCATTGGGGATCACGATCTGCGACACGGTCGCATGCGGGAAGTCATGCATCTCGATATAATTGATCCCGCCGTACGCCGAGCAGAGCTGGTCCTGAATTCCGCACTGGAGTCCCAGCATGTTCATCTCCACGTGGTGCGCGGCATACGCAACCTCATGAGGCGTCATCCTCCCCGGCGTCAGCCTGTCCAGTGCTCCGATCAGGGCGACGGATACCGCCGCAGAGGTCCCCGTGGAGGCGCCGCCGGGAGCCTCGGAAAATATGGTCACCTGGAGTTTCATGTCCTTCGGCACGCCCATATGCTGGATCGCCGCCTCCAGGAGCGGATGTCTGTCGAACAGCATCTTTTCCGGCTCCACCGCAAACTGCTCTCCGTAGTTCTCGGCCCGCACAATGACCCTGTTCGGCTCACCGTCGAAGGGGAAGATCTCGATTTGCACCTCCGCGTACGGGTAGACACCGATGTTGAATATCTTCCCGTGCCGGGCAAACCAGGTGTCGGTCCACCCGCCGTTGTCGGCGATCCTGATAGGGGCAATGCTGTTGACGATGCGCAGGGGGCGGATCGAAGGGGAGAGAAGGGTCATCATGTCGTTCTATGGGAATGTGCCATACCAATCCGGCCTGTCCAATGTAGAAATCCTCACGGGAAACTTCAAGCGGGCCGTCTGAGGACCTTGACTCTCTCGACACTGCGGGGTATGTTGTACAGTGCCGGTGACGCACCGGAATTACACACAGACTGACGGGGCGACCGTTTGGATTCACGAGAACGCGTGCATGCAGCGCTGAACCGCCAGAGGACGGACCGCGTCCCCATCTGGTTCTGGTATCACCCCGAGACCACCCGGAGGCTCGCCGGAGTGCTCGGGATCCCCCCCCCGCTCGTCGCCGACGCACTCGGGGACGACATCCGCCAGACATGGGTGGGAAACAACAATGCGATGGAAGGGATCCTCCACGACCGCGAAGGGGAGGGACACACGGATCCCTGGGGGATCCGGTGGGTCCGGCAGGGCGGCTTCAACCAGGTTGAGACATCCCCCCTTGCGGACGCCGGCGAGAAGGAGATACTCCAGTACGAATTCCCGTACGGACGAACGGAGGAGCTGCTCTCCACGATGGACGCCGTCCTGACATCGCCGGGGGGCCGGTTCATCGGGTGCGACATATCTCCCTGCCTCCTCGAGCTCATGTTCCGCGTCAGAGGGATGGAGGGGGCGCTCCTGGACATCGCCGCCTCCCCGGAGACTTCACGGGCTTTTCTGAACAAGGCTGCAGACTTCTCGATCCACCTGGCTCGTGAGGCGTGCGCCAGGTTCCCCCTCGACTGGCTCTGGACGGGAGACGACGTCGGGAGCCAGCGCTCCATGATTATCAGCCCGCAGCGATGGCGGGACATGATCGGCCCGCAGCTTGCCCGCATATTCTCCGCCGGAAAGAGCGCAGGAGTGCTGGTGGCATACCACTCGTGCGGATCGATCCGCCCGATCATCCCCGACCTGATCGCAATGGGGCTCGACGTCCTCAATCCGATACAGTACAATTGCCCCGGCATGGATCCCGTGGAGCTGAAGCGGGAATTCGGGAAGAGACTCTCCTTTATGGGAGGCCTCGACACGCAGCACCTCCTTCCGGAGGGGAGACCGGAGGAGGTTTTTCGCGCAACGAAAGATCTCATCGATGTGATGACCGACGACGGCGGCGGATACATACTCGCCGCGTCTCATACCGTCCCTCCGGAGACACCGCTGGATAACATATTCGCAATGTACAGGGCGGCCGGCGTGACCCGCCAGCAGATCCAGGACAACGCCGCGGATATCCGGGCGGGGGGGGGGAAGCCGTGATCACCCGCGCCGGACGGATGTCATTGCTTCACAAGCTCCACCCGCCTGTTTTTCCCCTTCCCCTCTTCTGTGTCGTTGGAAGCGACGGGAGACAGGGGGCCAACCCCGTACGGTCGCAGTCGCGAAGCGGCGACGCCGTATCTTCCCGACAGCGCCTGGACGACAGATTCGGCCCTTGCCTGTGAGAGCTTCATATTGGATTCTATCCCCCCGACGTTGTCGGTATGCCCGACGACATTCAATTGAAGTGCGGGGTCCCGTTTCATCAGTTTCGCAATCTCCGCCAGTGCCCCGTCCGACGCGGGCTTTATCGCCCACTTCCCCGTGTCGAAGTAGATCCCGTAGACCGCTGCGTGCCCCGTCGCCTTTATGTCGTTTGAGAACGCGTCCGCGCTGGCAACGATATCCTGTGCCATGGACTTCTTCTCCACAACCGTCAGTTTGATGTCGGAAGTGATGTAGGCGTCGATGTGAACCCAGATTTCTTTTCCGTCCTTCACGACCTTCATGAAGGAGCTCCCGTCCCAATCGCTCTTCAGGACGGTCCCCCCGATTTTCGTAACAGCGTTTTCGTAGTTCCGGAGCACCTGGACACGGCTCACTTCTTTCGCACCCGATTTGAGCGAATACACGATCGCCACGACGTGCCCCTCGACATTGAACTCGTTGAGGTTCGCGTCGCGGAACGAGTGCGTATCGAAGTCCTTCTCGTCGTATTGCTGGATGTAGTATCCGGGCATACGGTTGAACAGCGGGTGGTCCTTTGAGCCCTCGACGTCACGCTCCTGTGAACAGAGATGTGCGGAAGCCAGAAGGGACAGACAGAGTGTCCCCAGAATAATGATGCCGGTATTCTTCATGTTTGTACTCTCCCTGGATCAGATTCCCGGCGGATACGGACGAAAAAGGCCTCTCCATCCAGACGGACGAAAAGGCCTTTTTCAATGAACCCGGGATTACGGGTTCAAGATATCCTTCACCGGGAAAGAAAGCAAACGACGGGAGCTGAAGCAATTGAAGAAACTACACGGCTAAGGTCGAAAATACCCGCCTGGTGCGCTCATACGCTCTAAATCCTGTCATTTGAGACAATTCATCGGTGGCATGCACATTGAACTTAAGCCACTGGATCCCTCACAACGAATGGAAGGAACGACACTGTGGGACAGCAGCAGTTGCTACTCATCATCCTCAGCGTCATCGTGCTCGGGATAGCAGTTGCGGTCGGGATCACGATGTTTTCAGACAGCTCCATAAACGTCAACAGAGACGCGCTCACAAACGATCTGGCGGCCCTCGCATCCCGTGCGCACCAGTATTTCCGCCGTCCTTCCTACCTCACCGGAGGCGGGAATTCGTTCGCGGGGTTGACGGCGGATGCCGCAGGACTCCGCAAGCTGACGAACAAGCCCACGAACGAAAACGGAACGTACTCGATAGTAATCGCCGGCTCGGGATTCGGTCCCGCCGCGACCGTCGAAATCCTCGGCGTGGGAACCGAACAATTCGCGGGCGCGGCGGTTTCGGCCCGCGTCCGGGTGTATCCTGATCGTGACAGCGTCTGGATCGTGAACTGAATTCTCTTCAGCGCTGAAGGAACCTCTCCTCGAACGTGGGCTTCTCTCCGGCCATCGCGAGAAACAGGTCCAGGGGAACGACCTCGAACCCCGCACCCAACCGGTCAAGAATCCCTTTCACCCTCCTGACATCGCTCCATTCCCTTACATGCACGAGAAGGAAGTAGGGGCGCTTTGCGTTGATGGCGGCAAGCTCCTTCAGGTCGGCGACAGCCTCGGCTTCCGGGCGCACGGGAGAGAGGTAGTAGTCATACGACACAAACGCACGCCCCTTTTTTGACGTAAACGTATAGCCCGGACCGTAGCCGTTCACGAACCCGAGAGCCTCCGGCATCCCGCCGTAGTACCTGTCGATCACCTCCTCCGGCAAATCCGTGTTCCCCTCGAATTCCGAGCCCGCGGACCAGTCCATCGTCTCGAAAACCCGCAGGTCGAGCGCCTTCATCTGCTCGCGGGCCATCGCAATCAGAGGGGGGAGCTTATCCCGGGGCACAGCCTTCGGATAGAGATATCCCGGCCCTGAGAGGCAGCCGATGAAATAGTCGTTCGGCGTCGCCATCGAATAGAAGTACTCCGCCATCCCGGGGGCCATCCAGGTGTAGTTCATCATCACTTCCCACGCGTAAGGGATCTCTCCCCGTCCGGGCTTCAGCCACGCCCCGAGCCCGATCCCGTCCGTCTGGATGCAGGCGATGTACACCTTCTTTCCGACGGGGGGACGAGTTCCCGCGACGATGTGGTGATTATTCCGGAATACAAACCCGGGGGACACGGGAATCCGGGCGCTGAAGCTGAGATTCGGAATTGTGTTCAATCCTTCGACCCGGAGGCCGAACGAGGAGGTCAGGGTCACGAACTCCTCTTCAAGGTCCTTCGCATATGAGTGCCACCCCATGACCATCGACATGGGCTTCATTTCGGAGAGGAGTCTCCGCGCCAGCGCGTACTCCGCAGAGTCGGTGGTGCGGCATGAGAGATCACTGAAGAATGCTTTATTGGCCGTCCCCCAGTCGGCCACCGCCGGCTTCATAACTTTCCCGTGTTCACCCCCCAGCCAGACGATGAACTCCCTGCTGCACCGGCTCCAGTACCTGTCAAACGCCCAGGCATAGATTTGCGCGTCGTTCATCCCCGCGAACTTCCCGCGAAAATCCTCAATCGGTTTCAGCCCCGCTCTCTCCGCCAGCGGGATCTCCCGGTCACTGACCACCAGTGCGTCCTCGAGTCCCGCCACGGTGAATGACACGATCAGGGAAGTCCGTACCGCGGTGTCCCAGACGACGTAGCCTTTTGCATACTTCCCGAGCCCCTGGAGGGCCTCGCCGGTTGTGTTCAATTCCGTCATTGCATAGTACCGCCTGTCTGTGTAGAATTTGAGGACGGAATTTACATAGGTGAACGGCCAATCATCCGGGTACAGCAGGTAGAGAAGGGGCGCAGTTCTGTTCGCGAGGCCCTGAAGGCTGATCATCATCGCGTTCACGGAGAGTCTGCCGGAGACGGACCAGTCGTCGTCGAGCCGGAAGACAAAAGCCCGGCGGGCCCCCCTCCGCCTCAACACGTATTTTGTTTCCGGACCGGACTTCCTGCTGGAGCGCTCCATCCTGTACACGAGTATGTCGTCTTCATCCGACAGCTCGAACCGATGGACAGCGGTTACGGGGACCACCCCCTGAGAGCCTCGTACAAGAATCCGCTCATCGACCCTGAGCCGTTTCTCCCCCTCCCAGGCCGCTGAGACACGGCGCTTTTCACCCAGCGGCATCCTGAGCCCCATGAATATATTCGAAGGAAAAACCCAGCTCTGCACGGGAAGGTCCACCGGGGGTGCCCCGGGGACAAGGGAGAGCGAATCCCGGAATGTCCTCCCGCGCCCCCAGGTGCGGCATATCGTCAGCCGCTCGCCGGTCCGCCTCAATTCGACGGTCAGAGCCCCGAAGTGATCGATGTCGGTGCTCTGACCGGGTACGAGTTCCCACGTCCCCTGGAGAAGATGTGATCCCTGACCGGAGGCCCTCTCCGGAAGGTTAGCGAAAACCAGCATCGCAAAGAGCGTGACCAGCCCGGTCCTGTTCATCAGCATGCTTCTCCTATCGGCAGATCTCATTGGAGAGACTTCCGTCAGTTTATTTCTATACGGCGCCTGATCCGGTAACGGATCGGATCGCTGCAGGGCGTCAGTGAAGAGTCCCTGCACTCGCGCTCAAACACATCCACCTGGTTGTCGAGCGTGGCGGTCAGGACTCTCCCGTCGGCCAGGCTCAGCCGGATCGAACCAGTAAATGTCTCATTCCCCACGGAGGCGACGAACCCCCCGCTGTCACGACTGGCAACCTGCACCCAGTTATTCGGCGATCCCGCCACAGGCACGCGCATCCAGGGAGCGTCGAGCCTGATCGCCGGATGGGCCGGAGGGACATGCCTGACGACGAGCGTGATGACCGAATCGGTGGGATTCACATCGGCAAGCATGATGTCGAAGTCGATGGCATCCTCCCCGGTCACGATGCGGCTGCCGTCGGCCCAGGAATTGGGGTTGCCGTCGTTCACGTAGACGTGGTCCCCCGGCTGTGCGAGCGCCGGTTCCCTCATTGCAAGCTGGACGTCAGCATAGAACGTCAGCAGGTCGACCACAGGACCGACAAGCCCGGGATGGATGCGGCGCAGATCCGGGATCGCAGGCCTGTAAGAGGGAGCGAGCGAAAGACGCTGCCGGAACTTCAGGCTGGCCGGAGGGAGGGTGACGCGCTCGTCGTTGATCCTCAGGTTCGACCAGGCGAACAGCTCAAAATACGCGCCCGCGGAATCCTTCCTCACCTCTCCGGCGGCCTGCGCTTCGTAGTGCGTCACCCTCTCCTTCCCCTGGTCCGTGGCGGCAATACGGTACAGGAGCTTCTCCCCCTCCCGGTACCGGCGGACGAGACACGTGGAATCCGTCTGCGCCGGACTGAGAGAGGGGAATGAAAAAGTCACCGTAAGACCTGACAGGGCCAGCAGCAGGGCCAGCCTGCGCATTATCTTCCAGTGCTGAATTGTCATCGCGGGGTCAGACGCTCGCGCGGGGCGCGTCGAACAGCCTTATGGTCTCGTCGTTCAGGAGCACCCAGATGCTGTAGCCGCCCAGGAGGGTCCCCAGGGGGACCCTGAGAAGATTGAAGAACGAGATCACGAGCATCAGCACTCTTCCCCACCGTCTTCTTCCGAGCACACCAACCGCAGCGACGATCCCGGCGACGGAGACAACGAACATCAGCAGTGCAATGACAAGCAGGACGACCGGTACGATATCAATGAGCTCGTACGGAACGTCATGGATGTCAATGGACCCCAGGCGGAGGATCATGTCGAAGAAACGCCTGAATCCCGCGGCGACGACGAAGAGAAAGAGTGAGACGAGGATGAGAAACGAACGGTAGGCGATGTTCAGAATTCCGACGAGCTGTATGTGCTTTTCCATGAGGATTTGTCCTTCCAATGCGCGGTAGTATGACCGCTACGCGGTCATACTACCGACATGTCTCTTGATTGTCACATGAGGGATGCGGGTGCGGATTTCCGCCGGTAAAGGCGGAGACCGCACTCCCGTGCAACAGAGGCGGCAAGTGCGTCTCCCGCCCCGCTGAAACTCCAGTAGAAGAGTGACCTGAGAGGATGATCCCGACGGATCGCGCTGATCGCGCGGGAGGTGACGCGCCGGGCAAGCCCCTTTCCCCGGTACTCGGGAAGGACAAGTGCCGAACAGAGGTAGAGTGCGTCATACACCCCCCCGGGGAGAGTCCTGTCCAGCAATTCCCGTTCGTTGATCTCCCCCTGAATGAACGCTTCCATCAATTCGTGCGCGGTCGGAATGACGAGAATCCAGGCAATCGGCCCGTTCTCCTCCTTTTCCTCCGACATGGTGGCGGGATGGATCTCCTTCAGCCTTGCCATCGATTCCCCGTCCACCGAGATCTGCTCGGGGCCGTTCTTCATGTCGAAGAACTCCTCTGCAAGCCTGATCATCCGCCCGAGGTTATCTACATCCAAAGGATTAGATTGAAATAGTGAGCGATTTCTGTTGTATGGTACGGAATTATTCGCTATGTAGTATACAAGCGCCCGATATCGCCAGGGAGTGCTTTGCCCTCCGGCGATCAGTTCTTCCCCGCCCAACTGTGCGAAGCGTTATTCAGAGAGGTTCCTCACTAATGAAGAAGCTGCGCATAGGCGTCATTGACCTTGTCGCACCCCGTCCCGGCGGTTCCCTCTGGTCGCGGCTGATGAACGCGAGTTTCGCCAGCGTCATGCCGCAGGCAATCTCCGTCTGGTGTGAAGAACAGGGTCACGCCGTAACGTACGTCTGCTACACCGGTTCCGAAGATCTGGCCACCTGCCTTCCCGCCGATATCGACCTGGCGTTCATCGGGGCGTTCACCGAGGCGTCACACCTCGCCTATGCGCTCAGCGCCTATCTCCGGTCGCGGGGAGCTGTCACCGCACTCGGGGGGCCGCATGCCCGGTGCTTCCCGCAGGACGCACAACGGTATTTCGATTACGTCTTCGGGTTCACCGACAAGGCCCTTGTGAAGGGAGTGCTCGAGGATTGCTCGCAACACCGTCCGCTCGGGATCCGCGTCTCCGCGGCCGGCCAGCCGCCGATTCTCCCGGGAGTGCAGGAGCGCTGGAAGTTCATCGACAACACGCTCCGCAAAGCCCCCATCATCAAAATCGTCCCGGTCATCGGCAGCCTTGGCTGCCCCTATCACTGCTCGTTCTGCATCGATTCAACGGTGCCGTACCAGCAACTGTCGTTCGACCTCCTGAAGAGCGACCTGGCGTTCCTCCGCGGAAAATTCCGGAGGCCGCTCGTGGGATGGCACGATCCGAATTTCGGCGTGCAGTTCAATGAGACGATGGATGCGATCGAAGAGGCGGTTCCCCCGGGGAGCGTCGACTTCGTCGCAGAGAGCAGCCTTTCGCTTCTGACGGAGCCCCACCTCAAGAGATTGAAGCGGAACAGCTTCAAGATGCTCCTCCCGGGGATCGAATCCTGGTTCGCGCTGGGTGAAAAATCGCGGACGATGCGGATCACCGGGATGCAGAAAGTCCGGGAGGTGTCCGAGCACGTCAACACGCTGATCCGCTACGTGCCCCTGGTACAGACGAACTTTGTCCTCGGCCTCGATTCAGACGAAGGAGAGGAACCATTCGAGCTGACAAAGCGGTTCGTCGACATGGCGCCCGGCGCGTTCCCGGGGTATTCGCTCCTGACCGCGTTCGGACAGGCCGCCCCGCTCAACCTGGAATACCAGCGCGACGGCCGGGTGATACCGTTCCCGTTCCACTTCCTGAACAACAACGGCGCGATGAATCTGAAGCCGAAGAACTACACATGGACTGCCTTCTACGACAAAGTGATCAGCCTGACGGAGTACACATGCTCGCCCCGCGCCATCGCCCGGCGTGCCGTCGCAACGCGCGGGATCACCCCCCGCTGGCTCAATACTCTCCGGGCGGTGTCGTCGGAAGGGTACGGCCGGATCCGGTATTACAGGGAAATCCGGAAAAGGCTCGACACGGACATGCATCTCCGGGATTTCTTCGAACAGAGGACGACGGTGGTCCCACGATTCTACATCGACCGGATACAGCGCGAACTCGGCCCGATGTGGCAGTGGCTCCCTGCGGGAGGCACAGAGCATGACTCCTACGCGTACCTGAAGGAGGAAATGGAGAAACAGCGGCAAGAGCCGGGAGTGATCCGGCCGTTGCACGTGGCCGTGGTATAGATCACTTTCACCGTTCTGGATGATGCGCAGGATGGACTTTCCGAAATTCCCGAGACCCCCGACCCACTCCCCCGGCGTCCGGTGAGTCTTCAACGGACGATTTTCCGCTCTTTATTCCTCATCAGGCTCATATACCCGCAGCGGCATATCCCTACTTAATGCCGAGCTCCTTGCACATTCGATAGAAGTTCGACGGCGCGAGTCCGAGCTTTTCGGCGGCGTTCGAGTCGGAGCTGGAGATGCTCCGGACGTACCTGAAGTACCGCGTCCTGAACACACGCTCCACCTCCCGCAGCGGCATAACGTTGCCGTTCGACATGTCGTCGAATCCCGACCCGTCTTTCCCCAGGACGGGATTCGGGAGAATCATCGGGTTGCTGACGTCTTTGGCCGTGATGCTCTCAGGACAATTCAGCACCAGACGCTGGACCACGCTCCTGAGCTCCCGTACATTCCCCGGCCACCTGTAGTTTATCAGGATCTCCCTTGCCTTCGCGTCGACGGCCGGCATCGACACCCCCATGTCGTTGCTGAAGTACTCCAGGAAGTGGTCGAAGAGCAGGAGAATATCTTCTCCCCGCTGCCAGAGCGGGACGATGTTCAGGGGAACGATGTTCAGACGGAAATACAGGTCCTCGCGGAATCGCCCTTCGTTGACCTCGGCGGCCAGGTTCTTGTTTGTGGCGGCGATGAGCCGGACGTTGACAGAGATGCTCTTTGTCCTCCCGATTTTTTCAATTTCACCGTCCGCGATGACCCGCAGGAGCTTCACCTGTGCGGAAGGGGAAAGCTCCGACACCTCGTCCAGGAACACCGTCCCGTGGTTGGCGATCTCGAAGAGCCCCTGTTTCGCCGCGTTCGCCCCTGTGAACGAGCCCTTTTCGTATCCGAACAACTCGCTCTCGATCAGCTCATGAGGGATGCTCCCGCAGTTGATCGGGATGAACTTTTCGAACCTCCGCCGGCTTTTCAGGTGGATGTTCCAGGCGACAAGTTCTTTCCCCGTACCGGACGCCCCACTGATGAGGATATTGACCTCGCTCTTCGCGTATTTTTCGATCGATTCCTTGAGCTGGAGCATCGGCTTCGACTCGCCGATGAGCCTCCGGAATTCGAGTAGACTCTCGACCCCCTGCATCAGCGTCCGGTCCGCCTTTAGCGAACGCTTCTCCAGTTTTTTCTTTTCGTATGCATTGAAAATGCTGAGCATGAAATCCGTCGGCTGGTAGATGTACTCTTCGATGTGCCCCGGGTACTTCGTGCAGTACCAGAACGCGCCCGCCTTGAGCAGGTTGTTCGCGAATTCGTAGTCGGTGATGTTGATCGTCATCTTGGTAATGACGATGATCTGGATGCACGGGTCGATTTCCTTGATCTTCCGGATAAGCTCCTCCCCCTTCAGCCCGCCCGAGATCTGGTAGTCCAGTATCACCACGTCATACGCGTCCGTCTTCTTCTCCAGCAGCTCCAGCGCCGCCCGGCCGTTCGACACCACTTCAGCGATCCGGACCCGCTCCGAGTAAAACCGGAGAGTGTTCTTCACCCTCGCAACGTCGAACTCTTCATCTTCAACGAGGAGAATTGCAATTGCATTCGAGGTACTCATGGGATTATCCGACCTTTGATCCGACAACCGTTGATCCCGCTTGTTCCGGCCCGGGGCCGGGCACTATCACTCGTTCCTGATCGCAATCATGAATCTGCATCCGCCCTCCGGCAGGTTCTCCGCGTCGAGATCCCACCCGCACTTCCCCACCGCAAGCTGGTAGGCGATGTAACAACCGTATCCCGAGTGCATCCCCCCCCCGCCCTTCGTCGTTTCCTGTTCGAGAAATATCCTCTTGATACCCCTCGCACCGGGTTGAAGCAATTCTTCCGCAATTCCCACCCCGTCGTCCGCGATCGTGACGCGGGTCACCCCTTCTTCCCGCGAGTAGTGCGTTTCGATCCTGATCGTCAGCGAATTCTTCCCGCCGTGGTCAATGCTGTTCTGAATCAACGGTTCAAGGATTTCCCAGACAATGAATTCGTTGACATGCACCGGGGGGAGCGAGGGCTCCAGCTCAAGCCGGAATGCGAACATTTCGTTCTTGCTCGAGATCCGCAGGAAGACATGATTCACGATGAAACCGACGACCGAGTTGATGTCCGCATTGAATATCGGATTCACGATCGTGTTGATATCCTGGTCGTACCACTTCATGTCATAGATGATCCGCGAGATGAAGTTCGCGTAGGTCAGCACACGCCCCTTGAGCTCGTCAAGATTCCGGGGATTCATCCTGCGCGCGTCTTCCTTGATGAACCCGATGATTTTTTCCGCCTTGTGGTGCGTGTGGTAGATCCTGCGCGTAAAGAGAGACTCCTTCTCCAGCCGGATCTGGTTTGCCAGGTACTCCTGGTGCTCCGCAAACAGCTTCTGCTGCATGTCGTTCCGCTCCCTCACCGCCAGGGACGACACCGCAAAGATCGCGATCAGCCCTACGAGTATGAGCGCAGAAAATACAATCGAAAGCTCGTCCGCGTTCGACCGGACTTCGTTTGTGAGGAAAGAAAAATCGGGGGTAATCCGCATGTAGAGCGCGCCGATATACTCCCCCTCGGGCACAAACGGCACGAGCACATTGAACGTTTTCTCGCCCGTCAGCGCGCTGGTGATCTTTTCGTGCTCCTTGAGATCATTCTGGACCAGGAGGAAGTACCTGACAGCCTGCGAGGCCCCGGATGTCGTGTCACCGGCGTACGGCCGGAGGGTCCCTTTGAAGTATGCGTACATCGCCTGGCCGTTGCTTATGACATACAGGCGCTTGTCCTTCAGCAGGATCAGCCTGATGTCCTCGATGCTTCGCTGTATGAGCTGCTGCTTGATGAAGACGTTCAGGGAATACACCATCGCGTTGTCGGTGCTGTCGTATTCCGTCTTCACGGGGGATTGATTCTGATAGAGCAGCTCGAGGCTGGCGGAAGTCACAATCGCAATCCGCTCGGCGTAATATTTCTGGAACCAGTTCTGCGTCCCCTGCAGAAATCCTCCGAGCAGGGATTTCTGTAAGAGCGCAAGTATGATCTGGAAGGAGATGAGGACCGCGAAGAGAACGATAATATGCCTGATCTCGAAGCGGTACTTCGAGAGCTTTCCCCTCAGTCGGTCGGGGATCAGGTCACGGTACGATTCCACGGCTCACCTCTCAACCGCGAGTGACTGATCGGCATTGATGTCGCGGCTCGCCCCTTCGACCGCCTCATCAACGCTGATCTTGTTTCTCATCGCGAGGGAGAAATAGTGCGACATGATCTTCGAGTAATTCGTATAGTCTTTCACCGCGGGCCGATGGACGCCCGTCTTCAACCGCTCACGGATGCCGGCGATTTCGGGGTACTTCCTGAGGCTTGCGGAGTCCTGGTAAAATGACGTCACGACCGGGTAATATCTCGATTCACTGTAAAACACCTCCTGCGAATCATCACGCAGCAGGAATTTGACGAAGTCGACAACCGCTTCTTTTTTCTTGCTGAACTGCGATATCATGAGATCCCACCCGCCGAAGAGTGATGCGGGTCTCCCTCCCGGGAGGTACGGCAGCGGCGCTTTCTTCATATGCTGCTGCTTCTCCCTGTCGTAGGGCTGGTCATTGAAGTCCATGTCATATGTCGTCCAGCCCCTGAGAAAAAGCCCGTTGTTCCTGATGAAGTACTCGTAGCTCGGAGCTTCGGTGAACGAGGTGACGACCGCGGGGGATGCGTTGTCCTTATGCAGCAGGTCGACCATCTGTTGGAGGGCGCGCTTCCCCTCCGGAGTGTCGAAGTTGAAGCCAACGGTGGTAAAATAGTCAGGTTTCAGGCTGAGCAGGTTTTCGATATAGTTACAGATAAAACCCTCGTAGTCGGCGGCGGGAAAGACGTAGAACGGTCCCTGGTACCCGAGCTTCACTTTCAGTTTGAGAAAATCGGGCCAGGTCATGTCGTCCTGCAGCGCCCGTATCGCGTCTTCCCCCCCCGGGAGTGATTTCAGCAGATCCTCACGATAGTAGAGGCTTGACTGGACCATGTCCAGAGGGACGGCAACGAGCTCGCTGTCACCGTGGCACGAATAGAGCGCGTCAGGGACGATCCTCCTGAGCTCCTCCGCTGAGAAGTACTTCCCGAGCGGTTCGCACCAGCGCGCAAACCGTTTTACCCAGACGATGTCGACCCCGATGAGGTCGATTCCATCCTCCGCGCCGCGCAGCGATCGAGCGAGGATCTCCTTCCGTTCGTTCGTACTGAAGTCAATGTTCGGGAAGTCGACGGGGATTACCCTGATTTTCCCCGCATTCAGCCTGTTATATCTCTCGATGAGTATCCTGTGAGCATCGGTAATGCGGTCCGCAAAATAGATCTCCGTGACGCTGGAAACGGGTTTAGACACGAACAGCGAATAGAGCACAAGATACAGCAATCCCACCACCACGAGGATGAGGACACCGGAACTCCACTTCAACTGCTTGATCGTGCGCATTGTGAAAACTACCCGTTCTGGGAGGGACAGGGTGGAATGAGGTACACTTCTCTCATAAAAGGAACGGAACTACGGCTCCAGAATCAAGCTGACCCGTCGTGCCAGGCGGGAGACTGACGGGAAGCCTGCCTCAGCGGTCACCCGTCACATCATGCTGATGCACCCGTCCGTGGAACATCGTGCGGAGCCTCCGGATGCAACTGATCATCGATCTCGACGTGTGATAGTCGGCCTTCCAGATGGTCCCCTTCGGGGCGTTACGATTCCCCGGGGCCTTGTCAAGGCCGCCCCAGTACCATCCCCCATGATCCCCGTCTATGACGTAATTTTTGCAGTAGTCCCACTGGAGGGTGAATTTTTCATAGTAGCTCCGTCCGTCCCGGGGGTAAAGCATCGACATCATCAGGAAGGTGTTCAGAGCTTCGGCCTGTGCCCACCATTCCTTCGTGTCCCGAACGATCCCCACATGCTCCCCCGTGCTGCGGGTGTCCCCGCCGTCGAAGATCCCCCCGTGCTCCGTGTCCCATCCATGCTGCAGGGCAAAATCGACTTTCTTCTTCGCAATCCTGAGCGTCGTCGTGTCGTCTCTGATCCCCAGCCCCTGCGACGCCTCCATCATCAGGTACGCGGTTTCGACGTCATGGCCGAAGGAAATATGATCGAGCTCATAGTCAGCACGGCTCCCCTGCCCGCCGGCATCCCGGCGTGACACCGGCGTCCAGTCGCGTCGAAAGAACAGGTTCATGTATCCCCTGTCATTCGTAATCGTATCCCGTACGATGTGCAGCAATGACGCAAGGCGTTCTTTCAGTATGGAATCCGGCCAGACGTCGTACAGCGCCGTGTAGGCTTCCATCAGGTGGATCATGGAATTCTGGTCCTTGGGCGGGACGCCGTGAAATCCCTCCGGGAACGGCCGGCCCTCTCTCGAGAGGAACTGGAAGTACCCGCGGTTCAGGGAATCGTAGCTGTGGCTCTCGAGCCAGCGATATGTCTGCAGTGCCAGGTCCAGCGCACCCGTGTCGCCCGAGGCCTTGTAGTACGTCGCCAGCCCGTATATGGCGAAGGCGTTCCCGTACGCCGTCTTGTTGGACGCACCCTGTTCCGTGACCGGGTCCCCGCGCCTGTCCACAAGGTTGAAGAACCCGCCGAATTCCCTGTCCCACATCCTGTCCCTGAGAAAACTGTAGCCGTGGGCTGCGAGAGGGATGAAGCGCCGGTAGTCCCGCTTGAACATCGCCGCATTGGCAAGCGACCAGATATGCCGGGCCTGCGTGACGATCATCTTATCCTGGCGCCCGTCAAGCTCCCACCTGTAGTTTATGTCGCTGAAATAGCCACCGTACACCGTATCAACGGAAAGCGGATAGAACAACCTGAGCTCGTCGTCGAGCGTTCGCTCCAACTGAGCTGCGATCGAGTCACTCACCGTTATCCCTCCCCCCTGCGGGTTCTTTGCTTTCCCCCCGGGGATCGCACAACACGGAAGCATCAGAAACAGGGAGAGGATCGGGAATGCAGTCATCCGCTTCATGGCGCATCAACCTCGTTTCACTATAGGTTACCTGTGGGAGTTACCTGTTCAATATGTGGTCCGCGGCCATCGCAAGGATCATGAAGTCGACTGCGCCTCCGCCCATGACGTACTCCGTCTGTTGCCAGAAATAGGGCCAGGTTTTCAGTTCCGGCAGGTCCGGGCGGATCAATGCCGTCCCGCTCCCCACGCCCCCCGGGATGTACGACCACTCGTCCCTGTTCGCACCGTATGCCACGGTGAGCGACTTCACGCCGACGCCGGAGGCGAATGACGCGGTGTTCTCGCCGGGATGGCAGCCGAGGACGAAGTTCAGGGCATTGAATGCATACGCGGGCGTCATGAGCCGGGGGAACCCCAGGGAAAGAAACAGCTGTCGCACTCCGAACGATTGGATCCCCCACCCCGCCCCCCATATCTGCGGCTCATACGGAACTCCGTACGGGTTCTCCTTCTCCAGCTCCCGGACCTTCCGGGCGTAGTCCGTCACACCGCGTTCGATCCTCCCGGTAAACGCCGCGTTACCGAGCTTCGCGACGACCCGTCCGATGAATTCACTGCTGTGCTCAATCCTCTCGCCGATCAGATCTGCGTTCCCGAGGAGCAGTGCCGCATATTCCTGCTTTGATGTGGACAGATACAGCTCCCCTGCGGTGTTCAGCCTCTCACCCGCCGGACGTGACAGGTTCCTCCGGTAAAGCTCCTCCGCGATCCTCAGGGATTTCGCGGACAGGACAGGGTTCACTCCCGACATCACCCTGCCGGCCGCGGCCAGGGTCTGTGCGACATACAGCTCTCTCGCGGGGTTCTTTTCCGTAAACAGCCACCGGTCATCCGCAGGGAGAGGCCGGTGCAGGATGGGATCCTCCCCGTGCGCGTCGTAGATGATGTTGTCCGTCATCGTCTCCGCGTCGCCGAGGTGCACATACTGGCGGAGCGTGGGACAGATCACTCCCCTGTACAGCCTCCCCAGGGATTCGTACCCCCCGATGATGCTCAGAAGCCCGTGTTCAATCTGCTGAAGGATGTCCGCCTTGCCATCAGGCCTGTGCATCTCGACGACTCTCGTCTCCTCGTCGATCGATGTCGCATCGTAATCATCTCCGAAGAACTCATAGGCGAGCGACAGTTTGTAGACCGTTTCGGCCTGGGACTCCACCCGGAGATCGTAGTCACCCGCGTCATGCCACCCGCCGATGTTCACACCGGGAATGTGCTCGCCCGGGCGGAACGTCGTCAACGTCGACTCCTGCTGCCTGTACCCGTCGAAATGGTTGTGGTTCACCGGCGCCATGAGCGCATCGTCCATGTGGCAGAGACCATGCCAAACCTTGTACCTGTCATTAATCCTCATGTGGCACATCTGCACCGGCAGGAAATACTCGAGCGTCGGCTGCCAGACATGCCTGGCAAACACGTCGGCCCGGATCTCAAACTCATTCGATGCGACGTTGCCGTATCTCACCCTGTATATTCCCTCCCGCCTCACATCACTGAAGTCGAAGCGCACATACCTGTACCGGAGGAATCTTCCCCAGGGTTTCGGGTCAGGATCCTTTTTCACCACTCTCTGGGAATCCTGATCGATCCGTATCAACTCGACCGGCTCAAATACGTCGGTTGATTTGTCCAGCTCGATAACCGCACATTTTGCCTGTTTCGGGTGATACCCCACCTGCGAGACCTGTATGGCCGGTGCCGACCTCCACCCGGGTTTCACCCTGGGAGTTATGACCCATTCCACCATGTTCCCGACCGTTCCCGCCGGAATCTTCGAGCGGAGCACAAACCAGCCGTTATTGTACAGACCTCTCCCGTCGAGCAGCTCCAGATCCCCCCTGTCGCTGACAATTGTCATTTCCTTTTCTTCATTCCCCGGCGCCACGACCAGATTCCGTCCGGCGGCCAGGGGCATGATCCGGACGTCTCCGTTACTGTCCGCCAGCATCGGGCCGTTTGCCTGCCGGGGGAATATGCCTGCTCTGCCATCCATGACAAAGTGTTCGCCGAAAAGCTGACCCGGAAAGAGCTCAAGGTTGAATCCAACGCTGTTTGCCCACTTCTCCGGCAGGGCTTTTTCCAGGCTCACGATGATTCGTATCCCGTCCCCCGCGGGTTCCGTCGTGATCGAATACCTGAAGGCAAGGTCCGGATAGCTGATCGGATTGAATCCCCTCCGATCCTTGCTCGAATCCGGGTACCAGAGTGTGACGGTGACCGTTCCGCGTTCCCTGTTGATCGTTCTTTGTCCGACACGGGGAACGGGGGACCACTGTCCCGGGGCGGGTTCAAGGCGGACATCTCCGTTGGCTGCCACCCGCCGGCCGCACTGGACGATTGTCACCCCCCCCTGGTGGCCTTCCGGGTAGAAGTCATCAAATACCATGACATTCAGCCCCGGCCGTTCATAGTACCCCGCATCATTAAGCTTCAGTCCGGATGCCGGCGGTCCGGTCTGGCCTGTGGAAGCTGCGTGAGACGCCAGAAGGAACGCCATCGGGAAAAGAAGGGACTTGCACATCAACCACCTCGTGAGGGAGGGAGGAGGGGGTCTTCAGGCCGGAAAGCCACGCCTGCGTGCCTCCTCCAGTATGCTTTCCGTTGCCGTGGCTCCGATCCTGCTCACACCAAGCCGGCGTACACGCAGCAGGTCATCCAGCGTCCGTATGCCGCCCGCCGCCTTTATCCCAATGCCGGCGGGACAATTCGCCCGCATCAACCGGAGATGGTGGTCTGTCGCCCCTTTATACGCGTACATCCCACCCGGTTGCTTCACGAACCCGTAGCCTGTGGAGGTCTTGACAAATGCCACCTTCCGCTCCGCGCACAGCTCGCAGAGTCTGACAATGTGCGTGTCTTCAAGAAAATCGTTTTCGAAAATCACTTTGAGCAGGGCCTGATGACCCGTAACGACGCTATTGACCGCCCCGATCTCCGCGGCAACATAGTCCCAATCGCTCCCCAGCACCCTGCCGATATTCACAACCATATCGATCTCACCGGCGCCGCTGAGCACCGCCTCTTCGGCTTCCCGGACCTTCATCGACGTCGTGCTGTTACCATGCGGGAAAGCGATAACCGCGCAAATCCCCACACCGGAGCCCTCCAGCACACTTCCGGCAAGCCGGATCGCATACGGTTTCACGCATGCCGTCGCCACCGCATAGCGCTTCGCGAGCGTGCACCCGGCCGCGATCTCTTCATCCGTCATCGTCGGATGGAGCAGAGAATGGTCGATCATCTTCGCCAGCGCCGTCAGACCGGGGGTGTCTTCCACGGGTCACTCCGATCCGTGCGGTTTGGCCTGCATGGCCCCCTTGAAAAACTCACCGCTTTCCGTCAGCGCGTATGTATTCCAGGAGTTTATCATCGACGGGGTCCACTCCGGGTCGAACACCCACGCGACCCAGCTTATCCCCCTCCCTTCCAGATAGCCCACGATCGCTTTGCCGTACGCTTCGTTATCTGCCATCCCTCCCCTGCCGTTTGTAAACCCTATTTCGGTCGCGATGACGGGGAATTGATCGGCCGCAAATCCGAAATCCTCTTCCCATTTCGGCTCCCATGGTTGTGTCCGTTTGTGCGGATACGGGTGCGTCACGTAGGCGATCCCCTCCTCCTCCACAGGGTTGATCCGGAGGGGGGTAAGATCGTACGCCCAATCGAAGCCTGCGACCAGGGGGATCTTCTCCCTGTCGAATGCGCGAATCACGCTGATCAGGTCTTCGTTTGTTCTCTTCCACTCGTCCCAGGACATCCGTCCGAGCTGGTTGAAGTACAGGGTCGGCTCATTGAAAAGCTCGTAAAACGCGGCTGTGTTGTGTCCCTTGAAATGTCTGGCGATCGTGCGCCAGAACGCGAATGTCTCAGCCATCGAGGTATTGTACATAGGATCCTGAAAGAGCCCGTTCTTCAGATTGCCTATCGAATGCCAGTCAATGATGACATACATCCCGAGGTCCGTGCACCATTCCACCGCAGAATCGAGCAATGCGAGATACTGCGCGGGAGTCCGCTCACGCCATGCGACCGGATGGACCGGAATGCGCACCAGGTGCGCCCCCATCTCTTTTACACGCGAGAAGAGTTGCCTGCTCCAGTGCCCCTGGCTCTCGATCTTGTCCGGATCAGCGATCGAGAGCCCCCTGAAGAGGACGACATTCCCCCCGGGATCGACGAACCTGTTTCCCCTGACCGATATCAGCGGAAGCTTTCTGGACAGGGGACTGTTGAGGGACTCGCCCGGGTGTCTTTCGTCCCACCAGCTGTGAATCTTCTTCTGCCGGGACTTTCCTGTCATTGCGGCATCGTGTTCCTGGGCGCGGACATCGTGAGTCAGGCATAACATCACGAGACAGAGAGCGGCTTTGATAACCGGCGCCTTCACTGAAGACCTCGATAAAGAATTGTGGGATGCGGAGGAGAATGAACGGTGACTTGACGTGAATTAGAGTACACTAATAATGCCAGAATCGAC
>Ga0182019_10000233_pt1 | contig 28074 bp, 26 predicted proteins | sample 812E2MmetaG_FD_120483 | JGI IMG/M metagenome (GOLD analysis project Ga0182019, IMG submission 120483) | Permafrost microbial communities from Stordalen Mire, Sweden - 812E2M metaG | ecosystem: Environmental > Terrestrial > Soil > Wetlands > Permafrost | place: Sweden: Stordalen | collected...
GGGACAGGTCAACGGGCTGAGCGTCTACCAGACCGGAGAGCATGAATTCGGCAAGCCCGCCCGGATCACCGCGAAGACTTCGGTGGGCCGCTCGGGGATCATCAACATCGAGCGGGAGGCGTCCATGAGCGGTCCCTCGCACAACAAGGGGGTGCTCATACTGGGGGGATATCTCCGGGGGAAATACGCGCAGAAACACCCGCTCGAGCTGAGCGCCAGTCTTGCCTTCGAACAATCGTATTCGGGTGTGGACGGCGACAGCGCCTCGTCGTCGGAGGTCTATGCCATCCTGTCGAGCATTTCCGGAATCCCGATCGACCAGGGGATCGCAGTGACGGGCTCGGTAAACCAGCACGGAGACATCCAGCCGATCGGGGGGGTCAATCTGAAGATCGAAGGGTTCTTCGACTGCTGCAAGACCCGGGGGCTGAACGGAAGGCAGGGGGTGATTATCCCCCACCAGAATGTCGGCGACCTGATGCTCAGACACGACGTGACCGACGCCGTGCGGAAGAACCTCTTTCACGTCCACGCAATACGGTCCATCGACGAGGGGATCGCCATACTGACGGGCCTTCCCGCGGCGAATGTTCACGCGAAGGTCGCAGCGAAGCTGAAGGAATTCGCGAGAATGCAGAAAAAGCATGCCTGAAGAGCCCGGACATTCCGGCGTCCCCGTGATGACGATTCAGGAATTCCGGGCATATGCCCATGAACTCGTCGACTGGATGGCCGATTACCTCCTGGAGGTGGAGCGCTTCCCCGTCAGACCGACCGCCGCTCCCGGTGATATCACCCGGCAGATTCCTCTCCATCCCCCTCCGGACGGAGAGCCGTTCGCGGCGATATTCGCCGACTTCAGGAACACGATCGTCCCGGGGATGACGCACTGGCAGCATCCGTCGTTCTTCGGGTATTTCCCCGCGAACAACAGTCCCCCCTCCATTCTTGCGGAGATGCTGACCGCGACGATGGGGGCGCAGTGCATGAGCTGGGCGACGTCGCCGGCGGCGACTGAGCTGGAAGGACGGATGATGCAGTGGCTCGGAGAAATGACCGGCCTCCCCCCTTCATTCACCGGCGTCATACAGGATACGGCATCCACGGCAACGCTGTGCGCGATGCTGACCGCGCGCGAGCACAAGACCGGTTTCCGCGTGAACGCGGAAGGCCTGCCTCAGGGACGCCACTTCGCGGTGTACGCATCGACGGAAACACATTCTTCGGTTGAACGCGCGGTGAAGATCGCGGGGCTCGGCGCTGCAGCCCTCCGCAAGCTCCCGGTCGATGAACGGTTTGCAATGGTCCCGGAGGAGCTCGAGAGTGCGGTTGCCCGGGACATCTCGCAGGGCTTCGAGCCTCTGTGCACGGTGGCGACGATCGGCACCACGGGCTCCACCGCGATCGATCCCCTGAAACGCATTGGCGAGATATGCACGAGGCACGGCATCTGGCTGCATGTCGATGCCGCCTATGCGGGGACAGCCCTGCTCCTCCCGGAGAAACGATGGATGATCGACGGGATCGAACTCGCCGATTCATTCGTGTTCAACCCTCACAAGTGGATGTTCACGAATTTCGATTGCTCCGCGTACTTTGTGAAGGACGCGGGGTTGCTCGTCAGGACATTCGAGATACTCCCGGAATACCTGAAGACCCCGGAGAAGGGACGCGTGGATAACTACCGGGACTGGGGAATTCAGCTCGGCCGGCGGTTCCGGGCGCTGAAACTCTGGTTCGTCATACGCAGTTTCGGCGTCGAGGGACTCCGTGAACGGATCAGGAGCCACCTGGCGTTTGCACAGTCGTTTTCCCGGAATATCGGGGAGGAGCAGGATTTCGAGCTCCTGGCCCCGGTCCCCCTGGCGGCGGTCTGCTTCCGCTACCACCCCGCGGGGACGGACGATGCGGCGACTCTCGACACGATGAACTCCGCGCTCCTTGAAGAACTGAACAAATCCGGACGCCTCTTTATGACTCACACGAGGCTGAAGGGCCGATTCGCACTCCGTCTTGTGGCAAGCCAGACCAACGTCACGCAGCAGCATGTCGATGCGGCGTGGGATCTGATCCGCACGACGGCCCGTTCGAAAGACTACGTCCACGAAAGAGCACGCTGACATCTTCGCCCTGTACCAGTCGCTCCGCGCCACCGGCGGCACCGGAGTCCTGGCGAGCGTCGTCAGGACGACAGGTTCCACCTACAGAAGGCCGGGGGCCCGCATGCTGGTGGCCGCCGACGGCCGTTCCGCCGGACTCATCAGCGGCGGATGCCTGGAGAGCGATCTCCGCGAGCGTTCTGCCGACGTCATTGCTACCGGGAAGCCCCTCCTTGTGCGCTATGACTCGACGTCGCCGGACGACGTACTCTGGGGGCTCGGCCTCGGCTGCCCGGGTATCGCCCATGTGCTTCTCGAGCGGGTTTCAGGTGCGGAGGAATGCAGTGTGCTGGAGTTCATCCAGGAGTGCCGCCGCATGCGCTCGGCCGGCGCGATCGCCACGACGTACGCCCTGACCGGTGAGAGTGCCGGATCCCGGGTGTTCCTCCGGGAGGGGATCGCTCTCAAAGGGGGGACGGCCCATGAAGCGCTGACAGGGGCGCTCGGGCGCGCCTGCGCCGGCGCGCTCTCCACACAGAAATCTTCGCAACTGACCGTCTCTCTCCCCGGAGGGGAGGCGGAGGCATTTATCGAGTATGTTCCTCTCCCCCTTCCGCTGTTCGTGTTCGGCGCCGGACCGGACGCCGCGCCGCTCGTGCGCATGGCGAAGGAACTGGGCTGGCACGTGACGGTGGTGGACCGGCGACCCGCGTACCTCACGCGGGAGTCGTTCCCGTCGGCCGATGAACTTGTGCTGGCCCGCCCGGAAGAGACCCGCGACGCACCGGCCATCCCGCGGGGGGCGGTGGCGGTGGTCATGACACACAACTTCGAGATTGACGTCGCACTCATCAGGTCGCTGCTTGCGTCAGCGGCAGCGTATGTCGGTCTTCTCGGACCCCGCGCGAAGGCGGACATGCTCCTGGGACGGCTGGCCGAGGAAGGAATCATACCGACGGAAGATGAAATTGCGCGATTCCACTCCCCGGTCGGGCTCGACATCGGAGCCGAAACCCCGGAGGAAATCGCCCTTGCGATCATCGCCGAGGTACTCTCGGCGCTGCGTGAACGACCGGGCACGCCCCTCCGCCACCGGGAGGGTCCGATACACCGGTGAATATCACGGCGGTGATACTTGCAGCCGGCGGCTCCTCCCGCCTCGGCCGGCCGAAACAGCTCGTGCAATTCCAGGGGCGGTCATTGCTCCGTCGCGCGGCCGAGGCGGCGTGCAGCTCGCGCGCCGACGAGGTCCTGACGGTTCTCGGGCACGACGCCCCGGGGATGCGGAGCGACCTTGACGGGCTCCGCGTACGTGTGGTGGAAAACCCCCTCTGGCGGGATGGGATCGGCTCGTCAATCCGCCACGCGATCACATCGATTTCTCCTGCGTCCGACGGGGCTCTCCTGATGGTCTGTGATCAGGTCCGGTTGACGGCGGGGCATCTCAATGCGCTGATCGATGCATTCGGACGGACGCCGGACCGCCCCGTTGCGAGTGCCTACAGCGGATCCGCGGGGGTACCGGCCCTTTTTCCCCGCGCTCTGTTCGGTGAGCTTCTTCTTCTCAAGGGGGACAGGGGAGCAAAACGGGTGTTGCTCGCGCATGCGGAAGAGCTCGTCACGCTTCCATGGTCCGACGGGACTCTCGACGTGGATACCGCAGGGGACGTTTCCGCCCATCTTTGATTTTCCTGCCGATTTTTCTACATTGAGAGACTTCTCTTCCCCCACGTCCCCGGCATCATGATACTGACCGATACATCGATACTCGCCGAAATGGCAAAGGGGACGATCGTCATCTCCCCTTTCGACAGGAAACACCTCGGATCGAATTCCTACGATGTGCATCTCGCAAAACACCTGGCGGTCTACAGGAGCGATATCCTGGACGCAAAGGTGCACAACGAGATCGATCATTTCCATATTCCCGACGACGGCCTCATACTTCTCCCCCACCGGCTGTACCTGGGGGTGACCGAAGAGTATACAGAGACGCACCGGCATGTCCCCTTCCTGGAGGGGAAGAGCAGCATCGGGAGGCTGGGGATCGATATCCATGCCACCGCGGGGAAAGGGGACGTCGGCTTCTGCAACACATGGACGCTGGAAATCTCGGTGAAGCAGCCCGTCAGGGTCTATCACAGCATGCCGATCGGACAGCTTATCTACTTTGAGATCTCGGGAGAGATCGGCACTCCGTACGATACCAAGGCTTCAGCGAAATACACGCAGCGGACGGACAAGCCGGTGGAGTCGATGATGTGGAAGAACTTCGACAAAAAGTGACGGAACGCCGCCGATCAGGACCGGGCCGATGACGTCAACGAACCGGAGGACGGGAGAATGAGCCTTCATCGACAGATCGGTTCCGCGACACTGACACTTCTCCGCGGTGATATCACGGAGCAGGACACCGAGGCGATCGTGAACGCTGCAAATTCCGGTCTCCTCGGGGGGGGCGGTGTGGACGGCGCGATCCACCGGGCCGGAGGGCCGCGCATACTCGAGGAATGCAGGAAGATCCGGGAACAGCAGGGAGAATGTCCCGCGGGGGAGTCGGTGATCACCGGCGGCGGGAACCTGAAGGCCCGGTTCGTGATCCACACCGTCGGCCCGGTCTGGCACGGAGGCGGGGAGGGAGAGGACGATCTGCTGGGGAGCGCGTACCGGAACAGCCTCCTCCTGGCCTCCGCCCGCCGTATCCGCTCGATAGCGTTCCCCTCCATATCGACCGGCGCGTACGGGTTTCCCATCGACCGGGCATCGAAAATCGCTTTCGACACCGTGTCCGGTTTCCTGAAGAACGATTCCCCTCTGGAAGAGGTCCGGCTCGTCGTCTACAGCCAGGAAGATTACGAGGCATATGCATTTCTGTTTTAACAATTATCCGGCGGAATATGAGTCAGATCCCGACAACTCTTGAACACAGAGTGCTGCTCCCCGAAGGGGGCCAGGCGGCAAAGCACCCGGCCGTGATCATGCTCCACGGACGCGGGGCGGACGAAGAAGACCTGATAGGACTTGCAAAATACTACGATCCCCGGCTGCTCGTCCTGAGCGTCCGGGCCCCGTACCCGTTCGCACACGGCGGTGGATACACGTGGTACGACGTGGGGTCGATCGGAACACCCGACCCGGCGATGTTCCGGTTGAGCTACGACCGGCTTTCGCAGTTTGTCGACGACGCCCTCCGCGGGTATCCCGTGGACCCCTCGCGCGTGTATCTGCTCGGGTTCAGCATGGGAACTGTCATGTCGTTCGCCCTTTCACTGACACGCCCGGAACTGTTCCGCGGTGTGATCGCAAACAGCGGCTATGTCCCCGAAGGGACGCATCTCACCTTCCGCTGGCGGGAGCTCGGCAATGTGGCCTACTTCATCGCTCACGGGAGGCAGGACCCGGTCATCCCCATCGATTTTGCGCGCCGGTCAAAACGGCTGTTCGAGGAGTCGAATGCACAGGTCGAATACCGGGAATATGACATGGGGCACCAGATCAGCGAAGAGTCTCTTCGCGATTCTGCGGCATTCTTTGAAAGGTCCCTGGGGAAGGAGTAGATTGGGGTAACTGACAGAAAAAAAACGATTTTCCGCTTGACAAGAGGCTTCTGCTGTAGTATATTAATCCTGGTCGTAATTTACGCCGAATTGCAGCGACCTTAAACAAATGCTAAAATGCTGTCGCAAGTTAAGGGCAACTTGCAGCGACAGAAAATAATTTGCTAAAGCGCCGAATGAGAAGAGTTCCTCCAGGAACCCTCACCGTTTGGTGGGGGTTTCGTGTTTTAGACCCCTCCGCCAGGGGCGGGCCTATAGGGGGACCCTAAAATCGTTGCCGTGCACACGGCACAGTGGGATTTGCACCGTATTGCAGCCACTGAAAAAAAAACTGCTAAAAAGGCGAGCCTGGCGCTGCCTCTTTAGCGTCAGGCTTTTTTCGTCCCGGATCCCCTGGGGGGGCGCCGGAGCGAGGGGAACGAGTGTTTGAAGAAGTTCACATCTCATATTACATTCATAGTACAGCGAGGGTACCATGAGCACCAACGGGAAGAAACGCAGCTACAGATTCGAGACGCTCCAGCTCCATGCGGGACAGCAGCCCGATCCGACGACGGGAGCGCGCGCGCTGCCGATTTACCAGACGACCTCCTACCAGTTCCACGACTCGGCGCACGCGGCAAACCTGTTCGGTCTGAAGGAATTCGGCAATATCTATACGCGCATCATGAACCCCACGACCGGCGTGTTCGAGGAGCGGATAGCAGCTCTCGAAGGGGGCGCCGGTGCGCTGGCGACTTCATCGGGACAGGCGGCCCAGTTTCTGGCGATCGCCACGATTCTGCAGGCGGGTGACAATATCGTTTCCACGAGCTTCCTCTACGGCGGCACGTACAATCAATTCAAGGTCACGCTTCCGCGCCTCGGTATAAACGTGAAGTTTGTGAAGGGGGATACGCCTTCGGATTTCGAGCGCCTTGTCGACAAACAGACGCGGGCGCTGTATATCGAGACGATCGGGAACCCGCGGCTCAACATCGCTGACATCGAAGGGATCGCGAAGGTCGCCCATGCCCACGGGATCCCGTTGATTGTGGACAACACGTTCGGTGCGGGGGGGTATCTCTGCCGGCCATTCGATTTCGGCGCCGATATCATCGTCCATTCGGCGACAAAGTGGATCGGAGGACACGGGACGACGATCGGGGGCGTGATCGTGGATTCCGGGAAGTTCAACTGGGCAAACGGAAATTTCCCGGTGTTCACCGAACCGAGTCCCGGGTACCACGGACTTAAGTTCTGGGACGCATTCGGCGCCGGAAGCGCGCTGGGGAACATCGCGTTTATCATCCGTGCCCGCGTGGAATCACTCCGCGATCTCGGCCCGTGCCAGAGCCCTTTCAACTCGTTCCTTCTTACACAGGGGCTCGAAACATTGTCGCTGCGGATCGATCGCCACTGCGAGAACGCCCTGGCACTGGCCAAATGGCTCAAGCACGATCCGCGCGTCGAGTGGGTTCTCTATCCGGGGCTCGAAGACCACCCGTATCATGCCCAGGCAAAAAAGTATCTCCGGCCGGGGCATTACGGGAGCATCATCGTGTTCGGATTGAAGGGAGGCCTGGAGGCGGGGAGGGCGCTGATCGACAACGTCGTCCTGTCGAGCCATGTGGCAAACGTCGGGGACGCCCGTACGCTTGTCATACACCCGGCATCGACCACGCACGAACAGCTCAATGACGCCGAACAGGCGGAATCGGGCGTGTCGCCCGGCCTCGTCCGCGTCTCGGTGGGTATCGAGCATATCGACGACATCATCGAGGACTTCGACGTCGCGCTCGGAGCGGCTGTGAAGACCGGCGCACCCGCGAAGAAGTGACGCGGGGCGGGTTCTGAACTTCGAAGGGACGCCGCGTCCGGTGTGACGGCGCGCGGCGTCCCGTATGTCGTTATTCACGCGGCCCCCGGCCTCACGGCATATGCCGGTTTCAGCCCAAGATTCGCGAACAGGAAATGTCGCTCAATCCCCAGGAAAGGCATCGGGACACGTCCCAGGACGCACGGTACGGCGCGATCTTTTCGCAACGCGAACCGTTCCGGCTCGAGTCCGGGGCGGTCCTCCCTTCACTGGATATCGCCTACACTGCGTCCGGCCGCCTGAACGCCGGGCGGACAAACGCGATACTCGTCTGCCATGCGCTGACCGGGAACGCACACGCCTCCGATGCGCTGCTGCCGGGCGGGAAGACGATCTCCGGATGGTTTAACGGCGTCATCGGTCCCGCCCTGGGGCTGGATACCGGGCGTTTCTGCGTGATATGCTCAAATATCCTCGGAAGCTGCTACGGCACGACCGGACCGACAAGCGTCAACCCCGCCACCGGCGAGCCGTACCGGATGACGTTCCCCCAGATGACCGTTCGCGATATGGTCCGCGTGCAGAAGCTGCTTCTGGAACATCTGGGGGTCCGCAGGCTCGTGACGGTCATTGGCGGGTCGCTCGGAGGGATGCAGGCGCTTGAATGGGCGCTGATGTACCCGGAGATGGTCGGATCAATTGTGCCGATCGCGACCGCGGCCGCGCACTCTCCGTGGTGCATCGGGATCAGCGAGACGCAGAGGCTGGCTATCATGAATGACCCGGCGTGGGAGGAAGGGAACTATGCCGTCCAGCCTGAGAGGGGTCTGGCGATCGCCAGAGGGATCGCAATGATCAGCTACAGGAGCCAGGCCTCATTTGCGAACCGTTTTGAGCGAAAGACGATCGCCCCGGGGGACGGTCACGAACGGGTTCACGTGTTCGACGAGATTCCCCTTTCGTTCGCGGTCCAGTCCTACCTCCGCTATCAGGGACAGAAACTGGCCGGCCGCTTCGACGCCAACACGTACATCTACCTCACCCGCGCAATGGACTTCCATGACGTGAGCACGGGCCGCGGGTCCCTGAAGGAAGTTCTCGGGACCATCAGCGCCAGGGTGCTCGCGATCGGTATTTCCTCCGATGTTCTCTACCCCCCGGGGGAGCAGAAGCGCATCGCCTCGGCGATTCCGGGCGCCGCGTATGCGGAGCTTGATTCTCCGCACGGCCACGACGCCTTCCTCATCGAGTTCGATACGATGAACTCTCTTCTCCGGAATTTTCTCGCAGCTGTTCCCCCCTACTCGTAGACCGTCGTGAGCTCGGCCGGGGGCGCGGCCTGAGTCCCGCGCTCGTCTCCGTTTTCCTGCGCGTCCCGGACCGCCATCGCAGTGACGTTCACGATGTCGGCGACTTCGTTCCCGGGGATCAGGAGATAGACCGGCTTCCGGATGCCGAGTATGATGGGACCGACGCAGTCCGCGTTTCCGAGCTTGGCGAGAAGCTTGACCGCAATGTTGGCTGATTGCAGATCCGGGCACACAAGCAGGTTCGCCCCTCCTTTCAGGGAGCTGAAGGAATAAAGGGTTTCCAGGATCTCCGGCACCACCGCGGTATCGGCCATCATCTCGCCGTCGACCATGAGGTCGGGGGCACGGCGCCTGACAAGCTCCGCCGCACGCGCCATCTTCTGCGCTGAAGGGTGCCTTGTGCTGCCAAAGTTGCTGAACGACAACATGGCGATCCGGGGCTCGATGTCGACGCTCCTGACCTTCTCCGCCGCCAGAATCGCGATGTCGGCCAGTTGCTCCGCCGTGGGCTCGAAGTTCACCGTGGCGTCCGTGATGAACCGGACATCGTTTTTGAATATCAGCATGTAGAGCCCCGCCACAGTCATGGTGCCGGGCTTCGGTTTGATGATCTGAAGCGCGGGGCGCATCGTCTCCGGGTAGTGCTGCGTGAGGCCGGAAACCAGCCCGTCGGCGTCCCCTTCGTGCACCATCATCATGCCGAAGTCGATCGGCCGGCGCACATGGTTGCGGGCGATGGTCTGCGTCACCCCTTTCCGCTTCCGGATGTCATAGTACTTGCCCGCATAGCCGTCGAACTTCGGGCTGCTCGCCGGGTCGACGATTTCAATCCCTTCCAGGTTCAGATCGAGCATCCTGATTTTGTCCCGGATGAGCGCGGCGTCGCCGAGGACGATCGGCGTCGCAATCTCCTCGTCGAGGATGATCTGGCTCGCGCGCAGGATTTTGTCCTCGCTCCCTTCGGGGAACACGATCCGCTTCGGAGCCCGTTGCGCTTTGTGTATGAATATCCGCATGAGCTGCTTCGACTTGCCGAACCGGCTCTCCAGGGCATCGCGGTACGCGTCGAGATCCTCGATCGGTTTCCGTGCGACCCCGGTCTGCATCGCGGCTTTTGCAACGGCGGGAGCTTCCCACAGCAGAACGCGGGGATCCAGCGGCTTCGGGATGATGTAGCTCCTCCCGAATTTCAGCCTTTCGCCGCCGTACGCTTTGATCACGGAATCCGGGACGTCTTCTTTGGCGAGCCTGGCGAGCGCATGCGAGGCGGCAAGCTTCATCTCGTCGTTGATCGCGGTCGCCATGCAGTCCAGCGCGCCGCGGAATATGAAGGGAAAGCCCAGGACGTTGTTGATCTGATTCGGATAGTCCGATCGTCCCGTCGCCATGATGACATCCTGGCGCGCCCCGACGGCATCTTCGTACGTGATCTCGGGATCGGGATTCGCCATCGCGAAGATGATGGGGTCCTTCGCCATGCTCCGGACCATCTCTTTTGTCACGACCCCCTTCACGGAGACACCGGCGAAAACATCGGCGCCCTTCATGGCGTCGGCCAGTGTCCGGCATTCCGTGTCGATGGCGAAGTAGCTCTTGTACGGGTTCATCCCCTCCTTCCGGCCGCGGTAGACGACCCCTTTTGTGTCACACAGGATCAGGTTTTCCCTCCTGACCCCCAGCGTGATGTAGAACCTGGCACAGGCGATCCCCGCGGCGCCTGCCCCGCTGAAGACGACTTTCACGGTGTCGATCTTCTTCCCGACGATCTCCAGCGCGTTGAGCAGGCCCGCCCCGGATATGATGGCCGTCCCGTGCTGATCGTCGTGGAACACGGGGATCGTCATCGTCTTCTTCAGCTCTTCTTCTATGTGAAAACACTCGGGGGCTTTGATGTCCTCGAGGTTGATACCGCCGAAGGTCGGCTCGAGGGCCCGGACGATCCGGATGATCTCTTCGGGATCCTTCGTGTCGAGCTCAATGTCGAACACGTCGACATCCGCGAATTTTTTGAACAGGACTCCCTTCCCTTCCATGACCGGCTTGCCGGCCAGGGGACCGATATCGCCGAGCCCGAGCACCGCCGTGCCATTGCTTACCACCGCAACCAGGTTTCCTTTTGCCGTGTATTTGTATGCGTCGGCCGGGTTGGCGGCGATTTCGAGACACGGGATGGCGACACCGGGCGTGTAGGCGAGGGAAAGATCATGCTGGGTTGCGCAGGGTTTTGTCGAGACGACTTCGATCTTGCCACGGCGCCCCTGGCTGTGGTAGTCGAGAGCATCTTGCTTGCGGATCATTGCCATAACGGGATCTCCTCAAGAGACAATGAGCATCGTGGATTCCAGGCGAACAGAAAGAACCGGCGGAGAGGTGGATGGTGTGCCGACAACGAGCCAAGGTACGGGAATTTGGGGAATCCTCCAAATCGTGGGAATTGATTGATTTTCAAACCTTTTCTGACTACTTTGTGAAAACCCGATCGTCCCATACCACCGACGCCGCGCTGCGCCATGGCATCTGAAGAGCTGACGTCACCGCGGGGCTCGCCTCCCCGGACCGAAGACGCAAGAGCGTACAATCGCCTCAAGCTCGCCGCCGGCATCACTTCCTCCCTTTGTTCGTTCGCGCTTCTCGTCGCACTTGCCGCCACCCCCGCCGGACGGTCTCTCGCCGGATGGTGCGCGTCGCTCTCCCCGAATCCGTACGGGGCACTCCTCCTGTTTGCTCTCTCGGCCGGCGTCCTGCAGTCCGCCGTCACGCTTCCTCTCGGGTGGTTCTCCGGGTTTCATCTTGAACACCGGTTCGCACTGTCGAACCAATCGCCCGGAGGCTGGGTGCGGGAGCGGATCAAGGGGCTCGCACTGGGAGCGCCTCTTGCGGCGGGCATGTTCTGCGTCCTGTTATTCTGCCTCGGGCGCTTCGGCAATGCCTGGTGGCTCCCCGTCGGGATTGCACTGACGCTGATCTCGGTCCTCCTCGTGCGCATCGCGCCCGTCCTCATCATGCCGCTCTTCTATCGTTTCACGCCCCTCCTCGACGGCACGCTGAAGGACCGGATCGTGCGCCTCTGCGAGAGCGCGGACGTTCATGTCGAGGGGATCTTTTCCTTCAATCTGAGCAAGAACACCCGGAAGGCGAATGCCGCCTTCACGGGGATCGGACGATCGCGCCGCATCATCCTTGGTGATACGCTCGTGAGAACCTTTTCGGAGGATGAGATCGAGACGGTGTTTGCCCACGAACTCGGACACTACCGGTTCGGGCACATCCGTACGGGGATCCTCACCGGGACGGCGTCGACGTTCGCCGGACTGTACATCGCCTCCCGGCTGTACGAATGGTCGGCGGCGGCGCTCCATTTCTCCGGCACGGGGGATCTCGCCGCGTTGCCCCTCCTGGCGATCTGGCTGTCGCTCTTCGGCCTCCTGACGTCGCCCATCGGCAACATGATCTCGCGGCATCACGAACGGCAGGCCGATGCCTACGCCGTCCGCACAACGGGGAAGCGCGAGGCGTTCGTCGCGGCGCTGCGGAAACTGGCTGACATGAATCTGGCGGACCCGGAGCCCCACCCGCTCGTGGAGTTCATGTTCTACAGTCATCCCCCCATCATGAAGCGCATCCGTGCGCTCGAGCATGGTTATCCCTGAAGAGGCGACGGCATGGGTGCGATCCGGTTCTTCTCCGCCGCTCTCATCTCGATCGCGAGCGCGATCGCGGAGCTCCTTCTCATCTGGGTGGACCGGAAGCGGGGACGGGTGTTTCATGCGATCGCGCGGGGATGGGCGCGGACCGTGCTCGGTGTCTGCAGCGTACGCGTGACGGTGCGCGGACTCGACAAGGTGGACTTCTCGCGGAATTATGTGTACGTGTCGAACCATGCAAGCATGTTCGACATCCCGGTGATACTCGCCGGAATCCCGGACCAGATCCGGATCATGTACAAGAAGGAGCTTGACATTATTCCTTTCTTCGGATGGGGACTCAGGTTCGGCTCGTATATCGGCATCGACAGGGGACGCGGGAGCAACGCCGTCAGAAGCCTGGAGGAGGCGGTGGAGAAGATCCGCCGCGGCGCATCGGTCCTCATGTACGCGGAGGGGACACGGACACTCGACGGAAAGCTCCAGCCGTTCAAGCGGGGAGCGTTCAACCTGGCGCTGAAGGCGGGAATTCCGGTCGTCCCTCTCACAGTGAACGGGAGCTTTGCCATTCTCCCCAAGCATTCCGTGAGTGTCCGGCCCGGGACTGTTGAACTGGTGCTTGACGCCCCCATTCCCGTGCCCGAAGGGGCGGGCAAGGACGCCGAATTGCAGCTCATGCAGGATGTGCACGCGGTGATCGCGCGGCACTACATCGATCAGGGATGACGTATGGCAATTTCGATCCATGACGTCGAGCATGTCGCGACTCTCGCGAAGCTCTCCTTCACCGGGGAGGAGATGCGTAAACTCGCGTCGGAGCTCAACGAGATCCTGCACTATATGGAGCAGCTCAATTCGCTTGATACGGAGAACGTTGAGCCGCTTTCACACGTGATCGAACTGGGCAATGTGTTCCGGGACGACGCTCTCCGGCCGGGACTTGACTGCGAAGAGGCCCTGAAGAACGCTCCCGCAAAGACCGGGAAGTTCTTCCGCGTCCCCAGGGTGATCGGCGACCGATGAGCCACCAGGCCGGGACACGGACCGTCGCAATCATCCCCGCACGATACGGCTCGCAGCGCTTCCCCGGCAAGCCGCTCGCGCTCATCGCGGGGAAGCCGATGATCGTGCACGTGATGGAGCGCGCAGCCAGCGCACATCTCGTGGACGCGGTGCTTGTTGCAACCGACGATGAGCGGATCGCTTCCGCGGTGCGGTCGCACGGCGGAGAAGCCGTCATGACCCCGGCGGACGTCAGGAGCGGGTCGGACAGGATCGCACTTGCTGCACGAGCGCTGACCGGGACCGAGTTCATCGTGAATGTGCAGGGGGACGAACCGCTGATCCCCCCCGCAATGATCGACGAAGCGATCCGGCCACTGCGTGAGGACCCCTCGATCAGCGCCGGAACGCTCGTCCGGCGGATTCGCTCTGTGGCGGAGCTGAACAACCCCAATCTCCCGAAGGCGTTGCTCGACCGCTCGGGCAGATGTCTGTATTTTTCCCGCGCGGCCGTTCCGTACGGCCGGGGGATCACGCCGGAAGAGCTCATCGCCACGTTCCCGGTGTACGGGCATATCGGACTGTATGTGTTCCGGCGGGAGTTTCTCCTGGCGTTTGCGGCAATGACCCAGACACCACTGGAGCTGGCGGAACAACTGGAACAACTGAGGATCCTCGAGCACGGCCACGCGCTTCACGCGGTCGTCACCGAGCACGAGAGCATTGCCGTGGACACTCCCGGGGATCTCGAGAGGGTCCGTGCCGCCTTCGCCGCGGAGCTGCCGCGCAGACATGAGAGGAGCGGAACCGTGAAAGGAGACCACCGTCCAACGTTATGACCGGCGTACACAAAACATTTTTCGGCCATGTCAAGACAACATTCCTGAGGGGGGTTGTCGTCATTGTCCCGCTCGGCCTGACGTACTGGTTTTTCCGCGCCCTGCTGAACGCCGTCGACGGCATATTCTCCCCGCTCCTCACGAACTGGCTCGGCCTGCAGATCCCGGGACTCGGGTTCGTCACGATGGTGGTCCTGATCCTCACCGTGGGGTTGCTCACGCGCAACCTGGTGGGACGCCTCCTCTTCGCGTGGTTCGAGAATCTTCTCCGGTCGATCCCTTTCGTCCGGTCCGTCTACAGCGGCATCAAGGACCTCGTGAACGCGTTCAACATCGGCGGGAGCAGCAAGACGTTTCGCCTGGTCGTGATGCTCGAGTGGCCCCGGAAAGGGGTGTTCTGCATCGGATTCGTGACCAATGAATCGGTGTTCGCGGGGCCGGAACCGCCCGCAACCGAATTCTACCACGTGTATATCCCGAATCCGCCGAACCCCACATCAGGATTCCTCGCGCTCATCCCCAAGGCGGAGGCCGTGCCCCTTGCGCTGAGCGTCGAGGAAGGGCTCAAGCTCGTTCTGTCCGGCGGCATCGTCACCCCCGCCGTTCTCAATCGTCTGCCGATCGCACATTCGTAAGGAGCATCCGTGGCACGCCGACATCAGGTAAAATACATCTTCGTCACCGGAGGGGTGGTTTCGTCACTCGGGAAAGGAATCGCCTCCGCGTCCATCGGGTTGCTCCTCAAATCGCGGGGCCTCCGTGTGACAATCCAGAAATTCGACCCGTACCTGAACGTGGATCCGGGAACGATGAACCCGTTCCAGCACGGCGAGGTGTATGTCACGGATGACGGCGCGGAGACCGACCTCGACCTGGGTCACTACGAGCGATTCCTGGATATCACGACGAGCCGCCGGAACAACTCGACCACCGGCCAGATTTACCACGAGGTGATCAGCAAAGAGCGGCGCGGAGACTATCTCGGCGCGACCGTGCAGGTCATCCCCCATATCACCGACGAGATCAAGCGGCGCTTCGAGGCACTCGGAGAAACGGGGGACTATGACGTCGTGATCACGGAGGTGGGAGGGACCGTCGGCGACATTGAGAGTCTCCCCTTTCTCGAGGCGATGCGCCAGTTCATGTTCCGGTGCGGCAACAAGAATGCGATGGCGATCCATGTGACTCTTGTCCCCTACATCACCTCCGCAGGGGAGACGAAGACCAAGCCGACACAGCACAGCGTGAAGTCACTTCTCGAGCTCGGAATTCAGCCCGACATGCTGATCTGCCGGTCCGACCGGCCGCTCTCCCACGACGTCCGGGAAAAAATCGCGCTCTTTACCAACGTCCAGCCCGAATGCGTCATCGACGGCCGCGATGTCCCGACCATCTACGAGGTGCCGCTCGTGTTCGCCGAACAGGAGGTCGACGAGCTCATCCTGGAGAAGCTCGATCTCACCTGCCCGCGGCCGAACCTCCGCGACTGGAAGAAATTCGTGGAACGGGTCAAGAACCCCGCAGGGAAGATCACCATCGGCGTCTGCGGAAAATACACGGAGCACAAAGACGCATACAAGAGCATCGCGGAGGCCTTCGTGCACGCCGGCGCGGCGAACAATGTTGAGGTGGAGCTCCGGTGGATCAGGGCGGAAGATATCGAGCGCGAGGGCCCGGACAAGCATCTGCAGGGGATCGCGGGATTGCTCGTCGCGCCCGGCTTCGGCGAGCGGGGCATCGAAGGAAAGATCCGCTCCATCCAGTTCGTCAGGACACGCAAGATACCGTTCCTGGGCATCTGCCTCGGCCTCCAGTGCGCCGTGATCGAGTTCGCGCGAAACGTGTGCGGGCTCGACCACGCCAACAGCCTGGAGTTCCGGCAGACAGATCAGAACGTGATCGACATGATGCTGGATCAAAAGAAGGTGAAGGAGTACGGGGGAACCATGAGGCTGGGCTCGTTTCCGTGCAGGCTTTCAAAAGGAACACGCGCCTACAAGGCATACCGGACCGAGCTGATTCACGAGAGGCACAGGCACCGGTATGAGGTGAACGACGCTTTCAGGTCGACGCTTGCATCCCACGGGATGATTTTCAGCGGCATCTGTCCCGACAACGGGCTCGTCGAGATGATAGAACTCGGCGATCATCCCTGGTTCGTGGCGGGCCAGTTCCACCCCGAGTTGAAATCACGGGCGACCAATGCACACCCCCTCTTCCGGGATTTTGTGAAAGCGGCCCTGGACTATGTGGCGTCGACCCATCTGTGAGATACGGCTCGTGCGGGAACGCCCGGCACCCGGAGCTTTGGTACTCTTCTTCCTGCTTTTCTTCGTACCTTCCTCCGCTTCCACGCAGACCGCCGACGTCCCGCTCCGGGTCCATGGCCCCCGCGTCGTGTTCTTCGGCCCGAGCCGGGCCGAGCGCGATTCCATCGCCCGCAGCGAGGGACTGGAGATCGACGATGTGATGGACGACTTCAATCTCTATGCCGGGAAAGTTGCCGTGTTTCTGAGCCGGGCCGCGATCCCTGCGGAATTCACGGAAAGCCGCATTGTGATCGTGATGACCGGCGCGGCGACCTCCCGGACATTTGACCGGAGATCGATCGAGGATCCGGTGGGGATGATACTCACGGACGGCCTCCATGAGCCACGGGTCGTCCCCGGACGGGGGACGGACCGGGATCTTATTCTCCAGATCAGCGAGTATTTTCACCTCAACTCAGCCCCGCAACAGGTTCGTTGATTTTCATATCTCAATTCCCTACACTGGTTCAGTCGAACCCATTCCGTCTCCTCCAACGTCCCCATGCACCTTCAATTCCAGGGAGCCCCCCTCCACAACGATCCGTTCGGATCCGACCACCTGACGTACATCACCAGCGTGGAACAATCGAAGGCGCTCGTTGACCCGCCGCTTGTGTGAGGGACCCGATGGAACGGCTCCCCCCGCTCTCAGTGGTCCTGATCCTCGGAGCTTTCACGGTGTGCACCGTACGCGGGCAGGAGACGTATCGCGGGGGAGATTTCCCTTCCATTCCCGCCGACAGTACGCAACGGGCGAACACCGCAAGCATCCTGTTCGACCGCAACCTGAATACGTATAACTGGATGGGACGCGCGGCGATCGATACGGTCGCGCAGGGGATCCATATCGGCATCCTCCAGCAATTTGCCTCCAACGTGATCGAGTTTCAGGGAGGTTCCGGTCTCGCGCCGCCGAAACTGCAGAGCGGACAGGAGAATTTCTCCGTATTGCTCCGCGCGCTGCCGGCGACCGCTTTTTCGCCCCGGATGCAGTGGTCCTCCTTCGTATATTCCGACAACAAGGGGACGGGGCTGAACAATGTCTCCAGCGAGAGCGTTCTGGGCGGGGGGGAGTACGTCCCGTTCACCTGGATGTCCGTGACTCCGATGGCGGGATACCGGTGGGACACGCAGGCGGGAATCAGGGACCGGGGAATGACGTACATGCTCGGAGCCCGGGTCCCGGCGTTCGAGGCGGACGGATACCTCGTGAGCGGCAATGCGCAGTACCGGGAAGACTTCCTTGCTCCGCGGAGGCTTGAAGGGGATTTCGCGCGATTCAGCGTGGAGAAGGTCTTTTCCCCGTATGCGCGTGACAGCCTGGATGTCGGCGTGAACCGGAACCGGCACGAGTTTTACGCCCCGGCGGACAGCACAATCGAGAGCAGAACCGAGCAGGTGCTTTCGTTCGCCGACAAGCTGGACTATGATATCGACCCTGCACTCGGGTCAACGTTCTTCGTTTCCATTAACGGGCGCGGACTGGATAAGGATATCAGAAACTGGAACGCCGTCGCGCCGCAAAACATGCAGTTCAACACCCGGATCAATGAGTTCCGTTTCGACACATACGTGCAGTCTGTGTACCGGACTCCGGAGGGACGGACTGCCGCCTGGCTGAGACTCTACTACAGCGAGCGCTCGGAGACCCATTCGGCGAAGCTCCCGGGGACGACGTCTCCGTCCATCGACACGCTGTTCGCCCAGAGCAATGCGCAGGAGCACATTAACGATAATACCGCCCGGAGGACGCAGCTCAGCGGTATGGTCGATGTGCCGGTTTCAACGTCCGACATGATCGAATTTTCTGGCTCAATCGGGATCCTCCGGTACGACACTCCGAGCGACCAGAACCTCGAAGACAGGGACGAGCTCCTTGTGGCCCTGACTCTGGCGACATCCCACAGGATAAGTCGCTCCCTGGAACTGGGCGTGGTGCTTGAGGGTACCATCGATCACCTCGTGTATCTCCTGAAAGAGCGAAGTGCCAATAACAACTACAACCGCGTGCTCCGGCTGTCTCCCCGGACGATCTACAGGCCGGTCCCCTGGATCAACAGCCTGAACGCGTTCGAGGTCCTCGCCAACTACACGGTGTACGATTTCGAACAGCAACTTCCTTCGGTCAAGAGCTTTTCCTATCGCCAGCTCGGCTGGCTGGATTCAACATCGGTTGATCTGACGCACCGCATTGGTTTTGAATTTTTTGCATATTGGAAAGTCTATGACCGGGGACAGCTGGACTGGAGCCAGTTCCGGGAACGGCTGGAAAGCGCGGCAACGGAGCTGACCTACGCCGTCCAGTGCAGGGTGCGTCCGGCAGCCGGGACCTTCTTCGCCGTCGGGATCCGCTATTTCGGTCAGACGCGGTATACGTACGCCGAAGGAGCGAAACAGGTGGATTCGTTTTTGAACAGCATCGGCCCCACGTGCAGCATTTCCTGGGACCCGGGGCCGCATTCCAGGATCCAGTTTCAGGGATGGTATGAGAAACAGCGCCAGCCCGACGGAGGGTCACGATCGCTTGCAAGCATGACGATGAATATCTACGTCAATCTCTAAGGGGGGAAGCCCGGTGGCATCAAAGCAAATGGTATTCAGGTTGACGCTTTCCAGCAACCCGAAGAACATCGGGAAGATCGAGGGATTCCTCAAGACCATCGGGAAAACCGTGCACCTTGATGAAATCCAGTTTCACAAACTGATGGTGTCGCTGACGGAAGCCGTCAATAACGCCATCATACACGGGAACCGGTCGCTCCCCGGGCGGAAAGTCCAGGTGAAGTGCGAACTCCTCCCCGGCTGGATACTGATCATGATCCATGACCAGGGGAAGGGGTTCAAGCCCGAAAAGGTGGGAAACCCGCTTGTAAAGGAAAACCTGCTCCGCGAAAGCGGCCGGGGGATATTTCTCATGCGCACGCTGATGGACAAGGTGGAATTCGAGGTGGGAAAATCGGGCACGCTTGTGCGTCTCTGGCTGGACACGAATAAGTGATACCCCCCCCGCTTTCAGTGCTTCGTCAGGGCGGCCAGGGACATGAGGAAACCGTTTGCAAGGGGCGTTGATAACTCCTGGATGAACAGAACGGCCGGGGGGACATCCGAGACGACAATCGTGTAGTCGATATCGAGCGAGGAGAGCGAGACTCCGTAGCCGTGAAAGACCGTCCGCACCCCGTTCAGCGACGCAATGAAGTACCCCTGGTCCCCCAGCACCGTACCCCGGAGCGAGTCAGTCCCCCCCGAATCGGCCGCTCCGACGGCCCATGTCCCGTTCGTCGGGAGTGAGAACGCGGCTATCCGGTCCCACGCCGGGACGAGCTGAACCCCTTCACGGCGCGCGACGACGCCTGCGATGAATCCGTACTGCTCAATGTCGCCGGAAGGGAGGAACCGGAATTGCAGCGTGTCCGATTTTGCGGGTGATGTGACCGGGTCCGGATACCGTGCGATCGATGTGACATTTCCGGCGCCGGCGAACGCGTTGCCCACGGCGTAGACTTTCCAGAGCGTGCTGGTGCGGGAGGCGGGAACGGCGGAGTTGTACGGATCAAGGCCCCATGTGTCAAACACCAGCGAGTCGCCCGCCGCGAACACGAGTTCCGAGACCGTTTGCGGAGATTGCGAAGAGGGTCCCGCCCCGTTGTCGCGGCACCCTTCCGCCTGCCAGAGGAAAACAAAGAGGAGAGCACAGGCGCAGGCTCCCGCATGAGGGAGCGAACGCAAGGCTCTCCTGCCACCGGACGACATTGTTCAGATCTTCAGTTTCGCTATCGAGCCCCTGACGTCTTCGGCCGATTTTGCCAGCGCCGCCTGCTCATCCGCATTCAGCTTTATCTGGATGATCTCCTCCATTCCCTTCTTCCCGAGTTTGACCGGCACGCCCACAAATGTGTCCCTGAGCCCGTATTCGCCCTGCAACCACGTCGCGCAGGGGAGGATCCTCTTCTTGTCCCTGACAATCGATTCCACCATGGCGACGGCGGAGGCCGACGGGGCATAGTACGCGCTTCCCGTTTTCAGATGGTTGACGATCTCGATCCCGCCGTCCCTCGTCCGTTTCACAAGACGGTCCACGGTCGCCTGGCTCAGGAGCTCCGTGATCGGGATGCCCGCCACGGTCGAGTAGCGCGGGAGCGGCACCATGGAGTCCCCGTGACCGCCGAGCACGAAGGCGTTCACGTCCTCCACCGACACGTTGAGCTCCGCCGCGATGAAGGAACGGAACCGGGCGGCGTCGAGAACCCCCGCCATGCCGATGACCCGGTGCCTCTCGAAACCGCTGACCTTCATCGCCACGTACGTCATCACGTCGAGCGGATTGGAAACAACGATGATGATCGCTCCGGGCGATTTCGCGACGGCCGAAGCGGTGCAGCTCTTGACGATGCCGCTGTTGGTGTTCATCAGGTCATCGCGGCTCATCCCCGGCTTCCGGGCGATGCCCGCGGTGATGACGACGATGTCGGAGTTCGCAGTCTCGTCGTAACCGTTCGAACCCACCACCCTGACGTCGGTTTTTTCGACGGGAGTAGCCTCGTAGATGTCGAGCGCCTTCCCCTGGGGTATGCCTTCAATGACATCCACCAGCACGACTTCGTTGGCAAGCTGTTTGTCGACAAGTCGCTGGGCGGTTGTCGCTCCGACGTTTCCTGCGCCGATGACGGTGATCTTCATGTGGGTTCCTCCGAATGTGACAGCACGAGTAGGGCTCCGGCCGGATGCTTGACGGAGTGGATCAGGGGTTCAGCGCGGCCCGCCGTCAGGAGGCCGCGCGATGTTATAACGAGAGCGGGGAAAGGGGGCGGCTACGGCTTCGGGTGAACGCTGACGACCTTCTTGGCCTTGCTGTATTTCTTGAACTGCACGATGCCGTCGATCTTCGCAAACAGGGTGTCGTCGCCGCCGATGCCGACGTTCGCCCCAGGGGTGAATCGGGTGCCCCGCTGGCGGACCAGGATGCTGCCTGAAGGCACGGCTTCGCCGCCAAAACGTTTCACACCCAGGCGCTGTGCGTTGCTGTCGCGTCCGTTCCTGGAGCTTCCAACACCTTTTTTGTGCGCCATGACCGATGCCCTTATAGTGCGATGTTCGTGATCTTCACTTCCGTGTACGCCTGACGGTGCCCGCGTTTCAGACGGTAGCCTTTGCGTTTCTTCTTCTTGAATATTATGACCTTGTCGGCTTTCCCGGGTCCGAGAACCGTTGCCTCGACGTTCGCGCCGCTCACGAGGGGATGACCCACCCTGACCTCTTTCTCGCTGCCGATCAGCAACACCCGGTCGAACTTGACGTTCGTGCCTGCTTTTTCGTCCAACGTGGGAACCCGGATCAGGTCATCCTGTTTCACTTTGTACTGCCTTCCGGCGATCTGAACGACTGCGTACATCTGCGTGGTCCTCTCTCGAAGGGACTGATTCTGGTTGAAACATCAAGGGCTTTAAATGTACCGATTTTCCCGAAGAATGTCAACGGCGGGGGCGTGGTGTCCGGCGGTCTACTCTTCGGGAGCGCGATTCCATCGTCGAAAGGCGGTCTTTGCTGTAGCGGTAGAGCAGGGGGGCGGTGAGAACGCAGAGGATCATGAACACGGCTCCGCCGAGAAGGTCCACCACATAGTGGTACCGCTCATAGACCGTCGCCATGATGAGCAGTGTGCCCGTGACGGTGATGAACCACCGGAGCCGGAGCCGGAAACGCAGGCTCAGGTATATGAGAACCAGCGTCATCATCGTGTGGCCGCTTGGAAACACATCCCGCTGTGTCCCGGCAACCGCCGCTTCGTTCGACACCCCCATGGGGACCGAACCGCCGAAGTTGACAAACTCGCGCAGGTACGGAGTCAGAAAGATCCCGGGAAGATCCCTGTTCAGCGCGGAGAAATCGTGGAGCGTGAATCGCGGCCCGACCGCCGGAAGGAAGAAGTACCCGACGTATGAAAGGAAGAAACCGTACACGCAGGTGAACATGAAGAAATGGAACGGGTCTTTGTCGGTCCGGCGGTACAGCTCGATTCCGATCAGCAGGAACAGGACGTAGAAAAGCGTATAGGCGATCTGCAGGATTTCGGTGACCCACGGGGTGCTGAATTGCATGAGCCAGTGCGTCGGATCCACACCGAACAGCCACCGGTCGGCCGCGATCAGAACGTCGTCATAGTCCCTCCCGCGGTGGATCGGCTTGATCATGAAATACAGCTCCTTGAACGTGAAGAACACCGTCGGCGCGACGTGCCAGTCGTGAATGACCGCAAGCACTTTCGACCCGGTGGTGTGCCGTGCCCACCCGAGCACGCAGATCGCGACGACGACGGCCGCGTTAATGAGAATCATCAGCCACCAGTGGGGGATCCGGGAGGCGAAGACGATATTGACAACGGAGAGGAAGGCAAAAAAGCCGATGATGGCCACATCGGCGGAGTGGAGATGCGAGGCAATCCTGCGGAGGTTCATGCGCCCTTCGGCTCCACGTTCTGCGCCGGCGCGCATTGAAGGAGGGTGTTGCTCAGATCCACAAGTTCGCTGAGAGAGAGTTCCTCGGGACGCCGCGACAGCAATGGAAGCTCCGGAAGCGTGATACCCCGGGGGGCCGTGAAGTACCGGAGGGAGTTGCGCAGGGTCTTCCGGCGCTTGCCGAAGGCCGAGCGGACCATCTCCCGGAAGAACTCCTCGTCGCGTGCAGGGTGGACGGGCCGCCCGCGCATCCTGAGCTGCATGACAAGGGACATCACACCCGGTTTCGGGAAAAAGGCGCCCGGCGGTATCTCGAACAGGGCCCGGACCTCCGCATAGTAGCCGCAGAAGACGGAGAGTATGCCATAGTCGCCCGTCCCCGGTCCGGCGAGCATCCTGCGCCCGACTTCTTTTTGTACTGTGATCGTCAGGTCACACACCGGGCGCCGGTTGTCGAGAACGTGAAAGAGTATCGGGGTGGTGATGTAGTACGGGATGTTTCCGACGACCCGGAACCGGCCGGGGTGGGTACCGGCAAACGCCTGGAGGTCGGTCGCGAGAAAATCTCCGAGGATGACCTCGACGCTCCCGTCGGGGAACAGCGTGTTCATCGCCGCGACCGCCCGTTTGTCGACGTCCACCACCGTCAGCGTGCGGCACCGTCCGGCGAGGTGCCGCGTGAGCGCTCCCTCGCCGGGACCGATTTCCAGCACACAATCATCCTCCTGCGGGTCTATCGCGGCCACGATTTTCCTCGCGATGTTGTCGTCGCGCAGGAAGTTCTGTCCCAGAGACTTTCGCGGATCCAGACGCACGGTGGGCACTCTCCTCACGCGATGGGACGTCGCGGATCCGGCCATTGCGGGGAGCCGCCCTCCCGCCGGAGGCGGTCCGGCGCCCTGTGCATACGGCGCCGTGGCGGGAATGGACAGCCAGATTGCATGGGAAGCCCGGACGTTTCGGAGAAACAAAAAATATAGAGAACGGTGGGCCGAATGTCAACGAACCGTTGCGTTGATTTTCTGCACGGAATTGGTTAGTATGCTATATTATTATTCAGTTTCAGCTCCACGCCAGTTCCACCGGGATCCCATACCGATGACCGACCAGACACCCGAGTTTCCGGAGCCCCAGCAACGACCCGAGGCTCCTCCTGCCCCCGCGCAGCAGCAGAACCAGCAACGGCGCCCCCAGCAACAACGCACCCAGCAGCATCGGGACAACCAGCCCCAGTGGCCCGATCTGAGCGTCGTTATCCCCCTTTACAATGAAGAAGAGTCGCTCAAGGAGCTCCACGCTCAGCTCCGCGCGGCTCTCAGCCGGATGAACATCCGGTACGAACTCCTTTTCATCGACGACGGGAGCACCGACCGTTCGTTTCAGGTCCTTCGCGACCTGAAACGAACGGACAAACACATCAAGATCGTCCGCTTTCGCAGGAACTATGGAAAGTCCGCCGCTCTCTCCGTGGGATTCGAGAAAGCACAGGGGAATATCGTCGTCACGCTCGATGCAGATCTCCAGGACGACCCCGCGGAAATACCTTCACTGAAGAAACGGATCGACGATGGACTCGATCTCGTCTCGGGCTGGAAGAAGAAACGAAAGGATCCGATTTCAAAGACGATCCCCTCCCGTTTCTTCAACTTCGTGACCGCGCGCCTGACGGGGATCCGGATCCATGATTTCAACTGCGGCCTGAAGGCGTACCGCCGTGAGGTCGTGAAGACTGTGAAGGTGTACGGCGAGCTCCACCGGTACGTTCCGGTCCTCGCCCACTGGGAAGGGTTTAAGGTCGGAGAGGTCGTTGTGCAGCACCGGGCACGCAGGTTCGGCAAGAGCAAGTACGGCATCGGGAGATTCTGGCGGGGATTCCTCGATTTGCTGACTGCATTGTTCACGACCCGATACCTCCGCCGCCCGCTCCACCTGTTCGGGGTCTGGGGGCTGGTCGCCGTGACAGCAGGCGTGCTGATCGACGGCTGGCTCGCGATCGAGTGGTATCTCGGACGCACGTCCCTCAGCAACCGTCCTCTCTTTCTCGGAGGTATTCTCCTGATCATCGTAGGGATCCAGTTCATTTCCATCGGACTGCTGGGGGAAATGATCAGCAAGACCCGTGCCGCCGAAACTGAATACCAGATCCGTGATTTCATTAAGTAGGATGCGATGGGGAGCGTAACCACAACAGTGCAGTCAGTGAAGACCGATTGCCGCTGGTTCAAGGGGACTGTCCCCTGCAAACCGCACAAGCAGTACGGGGCGCATTGCGTCGAACCGGACGGATCCGATTGCCATTTCTATGAGAAGGTTACGGGGCGGATCCTCCTGATCAAACTGGGGGCAATCGGAGATGTTATCCGCACCACGCCGCTCCTGCATGCGCTCCGGAAGCGCTATCCCTCCAGCCAGATCTGGTGGCTGACGCTGACGCCCGACGTCGTTCCCCCGGCGGCGGATGTCGTCCTCCCGTTCACCCCGCAGAGCATGGCAATCCTGCGGGCGACGCATTTCGACATGCTGGTGAACCTGGACAAGGATCCCGAGGCGTGCGCGCTCGCACTCACGACGGACGCGGGCGAGAAGAAGGGGTTCACGCTGAAGAACGGGGTCCCGGCACCGATCGACACGCACGCGGAGCATAAATTCCTTACCGGGCTCTTTGACGACTTAAGCCAGGCGAACATAAAGAGCTACCAGCAGGAGATTTTCGAAATATGCGGCCTGACGTTTGCCGGCGAGCCGTATATTCTCGACAATCAGGCCGGGGGCGGCTACGCATGGAAGCTGCCCCGCAAAAAGAAGATCGTGGGACTGAACACCGGCTGCGGCGGGCGATGGACGTCGCGCCTCTGGGCCGAGAAGAACTGGATCTCCCTTGCCCGCCGCCTGAGAAAGGCCGGGCATGTCCCCCTCCTCCTGGGGGGGGAGCAGGAGGACGCAAAGAACAGGCGCATCGCAAAGACAAGCGGTGCCCTGTACTTCGGCCATTTCCCCCTCCGGCAATTCATCAATCTTGTGGATCACTGCGACTGCGTCGTCACGGCGGTCACGATGGCGATGCATATCACCATCGGCCTCCGGAAGAAGATCGTGCTGTTCAACAACACGTTCAACCCGCATGAGTTCGAACTCTACGGGCTGGGCGAGATCCTGGAGCCTGAATTCGATTGTTCGTGCTACTATTCTCCCGTCTGCCCCAACAACTGCATGCAGTATTTGCGCGTGGACAGCGTGTTCAAGTCCTGTACCCGCCTCCTCCGGTCGTAACCCCGCCACTATGCCACGACATCGCTCCATAGAGAAGACCACACGGAGAGACGGTGTGGGCGCGGCTCTCCGTGATTGGAAGGCGGTCGCCCTGTTTGCGGGGATGACTGTTCTGTTCTTCCACAGGATTCTCCTCGGAGAGGCGTGGCTGTGGGAGGATATGATGTATTACAGCTACCCCGTCCGCGTTTTTGCCGCCACATCGATGGCCATGGGGCATCTCCCGTTGTGGAACCCCTACACATTTTCCGGCATGCCGTTCATGGCCGACATCCAGACGACGGTCCTCTATCTCCCGTGCGCCGCTCTCGCCCTCTTCGTCAGAGACGGCGGGTTGAATTTCTACTGGCTTGAATTCATGGTCATCGCCCACTATGTTCTCGCCGGATGGGGGATGTACATGCTGGCGTCTTCTCTTGATCTGAAACGGGCCCCCGCGCTGTTCGCCGGTGCGGCCTACATGCTCTCCGGTTTCATGATCACCCATGCAATCCACCAGCAGATCATCACCATGGTGGCCTGGTTTCCGCTTGTCACAATGCTTTTCCGGATCTCCCTCACGCGCTCAGGCTGGCGTCCCGTGTTCCTCTGCGCTCTGTTGCTCGGACATTCGACGCTTGCGGGCTACCCGCAGCTGTCACTCTATTTTCACACGTTCCTCTTCGCATATTTCCTGTTTCTTCTCCTTGGCGCCCACCGGGGGAGAGCTCTTCTTTCCCGGCCGGCGTACGTGCTTGCCGCCAAGGCCGCCATGATCGTGGGCCTGGGCCTGGCCCTGGCAGCAATCCAGCTCCTCCCCACGGCCGAGCTCGCCGCACTCTCGCAACGGGCCCAGATCACGTATGAAAAGTCGACCGAGGGGTCCCTTGCATGGCTCCAGCTTCTGACGCTGTTCGTCCCGAAGCTTTTCGGGGCCGCCGGTGCCGCCCGGAGCGCCTACTGGGGTCCCGGGACGTACTGGACCTTCTGGGAGACCTGCATCTACATCGGTATCCTGCCGTTGATGCTGATGGTGATTTCCGTTCTGTGTGTCCGCAGGAATCCTCATGCCGGTTTTTTCTGGGGCGTGGCGCTGGTCACGCTCATGTTTGCGCTCGGGAACAGTTTCCTCCTTCATAAACTGGTCCTGGACTATGTTCCCGGTTTTGACAAGTTCCGCAATCCGGCCCGCGCGGGCGTATTTTTTTCTCTGGCAGGGTCGCTCCTCTCCGCCTTCGCGCTACAGGCGATGATGAACGGGGAAAAAAACTCGCCGGAATCCCGGCGGGTCCGTGTTCTCCTGCTTTCGGTGGCAGGAGCCGGCGTCGCCCTCTGGGCTGCTCTCGAGACGGGAATGCTGGACCGGGTTCTGGGCGTCCCGAACAATTCAGCAATCCAGCAGGCGATGAGGAATGACGCCCACTGGACACTTCTGTTTGTCCTTGTGTCCGCCGGCGCCCTCCTGGCCCTCCGCGCAAACAGGGACTGGCTCTCGCGGGGTGCCCTCGTTCTCCCTGCCCTGTTCTTCATCGATATGTATGTCTTCGGGGCCGACCAGAACACGTCGTCGACAAACCCGTCGGATTATTTTCACCGGGCCGATCCGGTTGTCCGATTCATCCGCAACGACATGAGGAACGATCTCTTCCGCGTGAATACACGGAACCAGTACGGCATGATCATGGACCGGAACCAGGGGATGGTGAACAGGATTTTTACGATGGAGGGGTACACTCCCCTCGTGCTTCTGCGGGCGATTCCGCCGTATAACGACACCCGGAAATTCGATCTCCTGAACGTCAAGTACAGGAC
>Ga0182019_10000234_pt1 | contig 28062 bp, 23 predicted proteins | sample 812E2MmetaG_FD_120483 | JGI IMG/M metagenome (GOLD analysis project Ga0182019, IMG submission 120483) | Permafrost microbial communities from Stordalen Mire, Sweden - 812E2M metaG | ecosystem: Environmental > Terrestrial > Soil > Wetlands > Permafrost | place: Sweden: Stordalen | collected...
CCCCTCACAGATCGCACCCGATGTGCGCGCGAAACACTCAGGGCAATAACCGCTAGCAAACGCCTCGAATAGGAACCGCCCGGTCGCTCGAGAGTACGGGAAGTCATAGACCCGCTCAGGGAGCTTGCCACGCTCATAAAGGCCTCGGACGAAGGCCCTCACTGCCATGTCATGCTCTTCGTCAGGTGTGGTGAACTCGTCCATGTCTATGTCTGCAAGCGCAAGCGTCTCACGTATCTGCTCGTTGCACTTAGCCGCGAGCTGCACAGCAGTCGTCCTCAGGCGCTGCGCCGTCGTGACGACGTAGCTCTGGTTGTCATCGCCGCTAGAAATATACAAGGTCGTGTTGCCGCGCTGCCGCTGTGAACGACAAAAGACGTCCGCGTTGAGATACGGCCCAGCCAGATGCCCCACGTGCAAGTCTCCGTTAGTTGTCGGCGGCGTCGCAGTGACAAGGAACTTACGGGCCGGGCCCATCAGCTACTTCCACTGAACTCGACGCGCGTCCACAGGCACAGTAGCTCCAGCGATGTGCTACGGGACGTGTTCTCGAAGTAGTGACTGTGCCCAGATTGCACCTTAAGCACGTCCCCCTCTTGAAGGGCTATTCGCTGGTCGTCCACGTACGCATCGCATCTTCCACTGACGACCATGAAATGCTCTACTTCCTCGTGGCTGTGGAGTTCCGTTCGCCCACCTGGTGGGACTATCGCCAATCCCATCCCATTCTCCGACGACCCACCGGAGCCCCACGGCAAGATTCGCCAAAACTGGCAGCCGTAGTCATCGAGCAGGCTGGCCTCCGACCGGCGTTGTACTGCGAAGCTACTGTGCACTATGCACCTCCCACAGCGTAGATTTGATTAGGTCTCTGGCTACACTTACGCTCCGCGCCCATTGCCGACCGCAGGATCTCGTAGTTTCGATGCGAGAGAACAGAGAGCAGAGTGCTCGTCAGACCGTGCGATTCCTCTGTGGCCCCTTGCAGAAAGATCTTCGCCCGCAAGAGGTCGTCGGTTTCGATCGCATAATCGCGCTTCACCACCAGAGTACCCTCGGCGGTCCTGCACAAGTAAGGCTCGAGGTCACCAAGAAGCTGCTCAACATGGGCGAAGTCGTAGCCGGTTGCGAATACAACCCCGTCGTACTCGCCTGTGCATACAGTGCCTGTGTGGACGTCTTGCAATGAAGCAGTTACCTTGTCGTTCACTTGCTGGCAATCCAGCAACCGCGTGAAGCGAAGCAGACGCAGGCGTTCCTGATTGCAAAGACGCTCATGATAGAGCATTTCTGAGATTTCCCGGATAACGTCCTCATCGACTGCGGCATAGTTCGTGTGATGCAGGCTTTCAAGAACTTGGCGCTTGCCGCTTTTCGGAAGCTCATAGAACAAGTCGACGTTCTCGGGATTAAAAATCTCATTAGCTTGCACGCTGTTGTTTGCGGGCATAAGAGCAAATGGCGAAAACGCCATCGTGACGTCTGCACGCGGGAACTCACGGCCGAGGTACTGAAATATCTCAGCGGCACTCTGACCTGCTCCGATGACCAGGAACTGATAGGGAACATCGCGCCCCCGCTCGGAATAGTTCTTGATCTTTTCTAGGAAGGAGTCACTGTGGAACGCTGCATCCGTCAGGTCGATGTGCTCCGCGCCTCGCGGCAGCGCGGGCTTACCCCCCAACGCGAGGACGACGTTGGATGCTACCGTCAAGATCGAAGAGCCCTCCCGATCCGCGCCGAACCTGACTACCACGCGGTTCACGGTGCCGTCAGGTTCAACAATCGGGCTCAAGCCTGTGACAGGCCGCTGATACATAACATAGTCGGACAACTTCGCTGCGGCCCATGAAAAGTAATCGTGGTACTCACGCCTGGTCGGGTGGAACGTTCCGAGGTTCAGAAAGTCCTCTAGACGTCCACGTTCGCACAGATAATTTAGAAACGAGTACGGGCTCGTAGGATCCGTCGGAGTTACGAGATCCTTGAGGAAGGCAACTTGCATACGGGCGCCATCGAGCAGCATGTCGGGATGCCATGCGAAGGCGGCCCGGCGCTCCATAAAGCCGATACGCTTGTCGACCCATCCAGCCTTTGAGCGGAGCGAGGCAAACAAGGCACACAGAGAGAGGTTTGAGGGCCCAAAGCCGACGCCGACCAGGTCAAGCGACGGCGTACGAGCGAGGGCATCGGGTGTCATGGGCGCGCCCCTGAGACTGATCCAGCGGGCGCCGACCGGCGGGCTGGTTCGACGGAGTCTGAAGCGATCAGCTCAAGTATCCTGGCGGCAATAGCCGCAGCGTGGGCTGGGCTGATAATCGTATAGTGATCGCCTGGCAGCCACATGATGGGCGTGCTCTCGCTTATGGCGGGTTGATGCGTGTGTAGCGGCGTCAGTGCAGCAAAGCCGTCGGCCGGTTGCTCGGCCGCTGCAATCAACTCCGTCGGGCAGTTTGGTAGCGACGAGACGCGGTGTGAAATCAGCAGGCTGCCCAGCTGCGCGTACTGCGAATAGAGAGGCTCAAGCGTTTCGGTCGTCTCATTCTCGCGCAGGCGACCGGCAATGCGCAGCCAAGCCACAGCTTCGGCCAAAGAGTGGACCTGCGAAGACTGCAGGGCAGCGGCGTTCTGCAGATAGTCGGCGAAGAAACCCGCGACCTTCTGGGCCGCTGTGAGCTCGATCTCCCCGGGCGCAGCGCACACGAAGGCGTCAATCAGTGTCAACGATGCTGGCGGCATCGCAAGCCGCTCCAGCACATGCGCAAGCTCGATGCCGAGTACTCCCCCCATCGACCAACCAACGAGGTGCACCGGCTCGGGGCTTTCAAGCGCCAGCAAGGCCTCAGCATGGAGTGAGGCGAGACCGAGGAGGGTCTGGGGCAACGACGGGGCCGACGGGCTTTGCAAGCCGTACACAGCCAGCGCCCGTGGCAGGGCGTCGATCAACGACCGGTAGCAGAGCACGTGTCCCCCGATAGGATGAATCAGCACCACTGTCGGCCCTTGACTCCGTCGTATCGGCACCATCACCGGAGGCTCTTCGTAAGCGGAGGAGCCTTCGATGAGTCGTGCTTGCGCCTCAATCGTGTTCTGTTCGAAGAGGCTTGAGAGGGCGATTCGTGTACCGAAGGTTTCCTCGATTCGCCGCACAAGCTGTACGGCGAGCAGTGAGCTTCCGCCTACCGAGAAGAAGTCATCGTTGACCGATCTAACCTCCGTCTCGCACACATCCTCCCAGATGAGTGTCAGGGAGCGCTCGACCGGTGTTGCAGGAACGCCGCCCATCGCAGGCGACGCCAGCGGAGCCTGCTGTGCGAGGTTGCGCATCGCCACTGTGTCGCGCTTGCCGTTGGCCGTGAGAGGCACTGCATCGATGACGCGGAACGTGTCTGGAATCGCGTACCTCGGGAGCTTTTCGCACAGCATGTCCCTGGCAAGACCAAAGTCCGGCGAGACATCTCCGCTTGGAATGACGAGTGCCACGAGCGTTTGCCTGGCGCCGTCGCCATTTACGACACACACAGCCGTCCCGACGCCGACGACCGCCTCAAGGTGCTTCTCAATCTCCACGAGGTCCAAGCGGTGACCGCGGACCTTCACCTGGCTGTCCGTGCGTCCCAGGAACTCGATGCTTCCGTCGCTCAAATAGCGTCCTCGATCCCCTGTCCGGTAGACGCGATCCCCTGTGCGCGGGTGCACAAGAAAGCTTTCGCTCGTAAGTGCCGGCTGGTGAACATATTCGGTGGCAAGCCCGTCGCCGCCGATGTACAAGTCGCCCGCCACCCACGTTGGGACCTCTGCCATCTCGGCGTCGAGCACGTGGAGCTGCTGGTTGGCCAGCGGCCGGCCGTAGGGGATGCTCTTCCAGGAGGCATCGACGTGATCGACGACGTGATAGTTAGACCAGATAGACGCCTCGGTAGCGCCCCCCAGCGCCACCACCTCCAGGCTCGGGTTGGCAGCGTGCAGTCGGCTGGGCAGATCGAGCGGTATCCAGTCGCCACTGAGCATCACCAGACGCAAGCCGCTAAGCACCGCCGGGGCGCGGGTGCCGACGTAGTCCAGAAGCATCTCCATCAACGCGGGCACCGAGTTCCAAACCGTCACACGTGCCGAGCGCAGGCATGCCGCCCACGACTCGGGATCGGGATGTCGCCGGTAGGGCGGGATCACCACAGCCCCTCCACAATGAAGCGCCCCAACGAGATCGAACGCGGAGAGATCGAAGTTCAACTCTGACAGCGAGAGGATGCGATCTTCGGCTGAGAGACTAAACCGCTCACAGACATCAACAACGGTGTTGAGTACCCCGCGCCGTGAGATTGCGACGCCCTTTGGCACGCCGGTCGAGCCTGAGGTATAGATTACATATGCAAGCGAGTCGAGATCAGCCGCTTGGCGTGTGACTATCTGCAGCGTCTCGACTCCCCGGCCCTCGGTGCCAATCGCGATCACGGTCACGGGAGAGTTGAGATCCGAGAGAATCTGCTGCCCGCGCTCATCTGCCAAGACGCATTCCAGAGCGCCCTCTGCGATGAAATGCTGCAGTCTCTGTGGCGGCCAGTCGATGTTGAGCGGCACATATGCGCCTCCGTACTGCATGACAGCAAGGGCCCCGACGTACTGTTCGGCACCCTTCTCGGCAAGCACGCCAACGACGCGAGGTGGATCCCCTCGCCAGCGGGCGAGCTCACGGTGCAGCCCCTCCATGCGCGTTTGAACCTCTTGGTAAGACAGGGCACGCTCTGACGTCACCATCGCGGCGTCGCCGGGCGCCCTCTTCGCGTGCCCGAAGAAGCCCTCCAGCACATCCGTCTGCGACAGTGTCTTCGCTGTGCTGTTGGCACGCCTGCGAGCAGCCGTTAGCTGCTCCGGCAAATCCGGGCTCGTTTCGGATTCCCAGCAGGAACGATCGCTGGCAAGCCGCTCGAGCAGGTGGGCGTGATAGGCAACTAGCTCCTCAATCATGCCCTGCGGAAACGCATCCGCCACGTAGTCGAAGTTGCTCACCAGGTCGCCGTGGTCTTCGAAGACCTGGTGATCGAGTAGCACCTGCGGAGTCTGCACCGCTTTGAACGCGCACCGCCAGCCAGGTGCCTCAACCTGATTGGGGAGCGCCTTTGAGGAGCTACTTGTGTCCAGTCCGGACGCGAAGACGTATGGGTTGTTGTCACGGGTCTCGGGGTTCGCATGGCGCCCACGGCGCAGCACCTCCACTGCCGAGACGAAGCAGTGCTGGAGGTCATTTGCCATCTGCAATTGGAGCTCTCGCGCACGCTGAAGGAAGGTGTTGAAGTTTCTGTCAGGCGCGAGCACCATCGTCGTGCCAAAGTTCCCGACGCATCGCTCCAAAGCGCCGCTGCCAAGGGTCAGAGCCCGCGTCGATACGAGCACAGTCACCGAAAAATCGTTCGTGCCCGACCAGCGTCCGAGGACATCCATGTAAGCACTGCACAGGACCGCGTTGGCGGAGAGTTCAACGTTGCGGCAGCGAGCCTGCAGCAGCTTCCATACCTGGGCCGGAAGCCGGTGCTGAGCACGCCGCATGACCGCTTTCCGCGGGCCACTGCCCGCGACATCCGCGGGGAGTGCAGGAGCCGGGGGAAGCGAGGGCAGCCGCCGTTCCCAGTATGCGACGGAGTTGCGATAGCCCTGGCTCTGGCGGTGGCGGGCAAGCGCCTCCAGGTAGCGCCGAAATAGGCCATTGTGTGCGCCGTCCCAGAGTTGCGTGCCGCTGCCGGCGGCATAGGCCTCTGCGATGTCTGCCCACACCAGCCCGATTGAGCGGGCGTCGAGCACAAAGAGCCGCACAACTATCAGGACGAAGTTCGTGTCGCGTGTGCGATAGGCCGTGCAGGCAAGCTGTGGCCCAACATCGAGCGGTGCCAGCAAATCGCCTGCGCCCTCGCACATCTGTGCGAACCGGGCGCGGCCCTCGTCGCCGGCCACGTCCGTCCAGTCAACAACCGTCGGGCTCCAGGAGCCAAGGTCATGCACTTCCTGCTCCTCGGCGCCGATGACTACCACGCGCAGCATCTCGTGCCTACTCATGACCGCGCGCAGAGCCTCGGCGAGTCGCTCAACGTCAAGGTCTGAGACTTCATAGCCTTGCGCGATATATGCCCGTGTGTGCAGGTCCAGGAAGTCCAACTCCCCGACTTGGTAAGCGCCCTGTAGGTCTGTGAGCTTGAAGCTCGCGCTCCCGGCCAACGGCTCGATCTGCAACCCGGCTGTTCCGGGGTTGCGCCGGATGTATTCGAGAGCCTCACCCTCGCGCGCAGACAGCGCTGCAACGAGCCTCTGGGTCTCGGCGTCATCTGCTGGCGTGTCGACGCGCAGGCCGCCACGTCTGGCGCGCACATAGACCCCGCGAGAGGCCAGGCTCATCAGCAGATCCTCCATAGGGCTGCCCGCGCCGGCCTGGGCCCGCGAGGTTCTGTCGGCCATCGTTTGGCTCATTGGCTTTGTGCCCTCGTTAGTTCGCGGCAAGCGAGGTTGCACGAGCCAGCTTGCGGATCGTGCTGTCCGTTCCGAAGAGGTCTGCCAGCGCAAACTCGAACCCATCCTGCTGGCTCAGCGCTAGGATTCGCATTGCGGCCAGCGAATTACCGCCCAGCGCCAGGAATCTCGTCTCGACGTCTACGACAGGCAGATCGAGAACCTTGCTCCATATGCCGGCAAGCGCTTGCTCCTCCGGCGTCTCAGCAAGGCTGACTTCGCCCTCTCCTCGATCGGCGACCGTGCCTCTCATGGGAAGCGTATCCCCACCGCCGTCCGCCGCGAGGGGCGTCTGCGCCCGAGCCTGGCCGACGATCTCGACGAGTCGCTCATTGCGTCCTGACGCAATGCGTTCAAGGATCGCACGGAACGTCTCAAGAACTTCCTCGACACGCGCTGCGGTGAAAAAGGCCCGGTCGTACTTCACCTGGAAGTAGAGCGTCTCGTCAGGCATAGCCTCTATAGCAAAGGGGTAGTTGGTCCAGCCGATGTAGCGCTCTTGACGGACCTCGATGCCACCTCTCCCCGACCAGCCAGCACCTCGTGGAAAGTTCTCGAAGATGAGCAGCGTCTCGAACAGCGGCTGGTCACTCGGAAGCTCCGACCGCTGCTGGATCAGGGGCAGCGAATAGTGCTCGTGAGCGCGAGCAGCGACCTGCGCGTACTGGATTTCCTGCAACCAGTCATCGACCCGCAGCTGTGGGTCGATGACGATGCGGATGGGCAGACTGTTAATGAAGATCCCGACTAGGTTCTCCACGCCCTCCAGCGCAACAGGGCGGTGTGTGATGGTGATTCCAAAACAGATGTCCGCCTGCCCGCTGAGGCGGCCGAGGACCAGCGCCCACGCTCCCTGGACGAGCGAGTTCAGCGTGAGCCGCTGGCCGCGCGCGTACTCCATCAGCGCCCCGCTGAGTTCCCCCCCAAGATCGAGGCGCGTCTCGGAGTGAAGCTCGAGGTCACTTGCCGACAGGGTCAGCCGCTCGACGCCGCTAACCATCGTCGGGCGGCGGAAGCCACGCAGCCTCTCTTGCCAGTAGGCTCGCGCGGCGTCCTGGTCCGATTTCTTCAGCAGCGCGACGTAGTCGCCGAACGATCGCGTGGGCGCCAGTTGCGGCAACCTGTTCTCTTGCTGGGCACTGTACAGCTCGAGAGAGTCACGTAGCAACACGAACAGCGACCAGGCGTCGAGGATCAGGTGGTGATAGCTCATGACAAGCTTGAACGTCCGATCCTCCATGCGGATGACGGCAAGCCGGAACAGAGGCGCCTGCGTGTAGTCGAACCCGCGCCGGCGATCCTCACGCAGATAGTCTTCGAGCAGCGTCTGCTGCGTACCGGATTCCTGGCGCCAATCGCGTTCTGTCCACTCGAGCGGCGCGTCGCGCTGGACGACCTGATGCGGCTCCTGCATTCCCTGCAGCGCGATCCACACGCGAAGTATCTCGTGGCGATCGACCACGGCCTGCCACGCCCGGTTGTATGCCTCGAGATCGAGATCTCCCTTGAGAGTGTGGACGAACTGCTCGCAGTACACCCCTGAACCCGGATCCAGGAGCGAGTGAAACAGCATTCCCTTTTGCATGTCGGTCAGTGGGTAGAGCCGATCGATCTCGTCCGGCTTGTCTGCCAGACGCGCCGCTTCCCCGTAAGCGTCCTGAAACTTCTCTTCAGCCGGCTCTGGGGCGTCCGTACTAGGTCGCTCCGAACTTGCCCGGCGCGCAAGGGCATTGGCGACTGCCTGTGGAGATTCGAGGACCGATTCGATGTGCAGCGCCATCTCCGCGACCGTCGGGGTCTGAAACACCTGTGTCGCCGGCAGGCCGATGCCGATCCTGTTGAGCTTTGCGCTCAGCAGGAAGCCTTGAATCGAGTCGCCGCCAAGCGCGAAAAAGTTGTCGTGGACACCGACGCGGGAGTGCTCGAGCACATCGCCCCATATCTCGCAAAGATACGTGGCCAACTTGCCCTCTGGAGCCGTGTAGTCCTCAGCTATCTCCAGGTGGTTGCCCGTCACCTGTTCGAGGGCGACGCGGTCCACCTTGCCATTGTGGGTCTGAGGGATCTCGTCGACCAGGATAAACGCCGCAGGGATCATGTAATTCGGGATCTTCGCCGCCAGGCTCGATCGGATATGACTAGTGGACGGCATAGCGTTTTCATCAGCGATCAGATAGGCGATGAGCCGCCGTTGCCCCGAGGCTCTCCGGCGGCCGACGGCGACTGCCTGGAGAACCCCCGGGATCTCGCGCAGCGCGCTCTCCACCTCACCAAGCTCCACGCGATGCTCGGATATCTTCACCTGTGTGTCGATGCGGCCCATGAGCTGACAGCAGCCGTCATCGCCGATTCGCGCAAGGTCGCCGGTACGGAACCAGTCTCCGTGCTCCGTTTGCACGAACCTCGTTGCCGTTAGAGCGGGGTCCTTGTAGTAGCCATCAGCCATGCCTACTCCACTCATGCAGAGCTCGCCCGGATTCCCATCTGGGACCGGCTTCATTTCACCATCGACGATATGAGGTGTAAGATCGGCGGCGCGGCCGACCGGCACGAATCCCGAGTACTCGACGCCAGGAAAGCACTCCCAATAGGCGCAATAAAGGGCCTCGGTGAGACCATAGATGTTGTACAGTCGTGCTGTGCCCCCAGTGGCGAAGTACCGCCTTGGCAGGTCTCCGGGCATTACATCCGAACTGCAAAACAGGTACTTCAGCGAATCAGTCTCACGAAAGGCCGGTGTTTCGATGAGCCCTTCGAGCAGCGCCGGCACGATCAGGATCGTGCATATGCCATGCTGATGGACGAGCTCGGCGAGCCGCTGAGGATCTTTGTGCTGCCCGGACGGGGCGATGACGATCACGCCACCGGAGAGCACCGGCCAAAACACCTCGCGAATCAGGTTTGTGACACTCAGCGTCGTTCGCAGGAGGTGACGCTCACCGCGCTCCAATGGGAAAGTCCGTTGCAGCCACCGCTGGCCCGAGAGAAGTGCCCTGTGAGAGAGAACCACACCCTTGGGAACACCTGTGGAGCCAGATGTATAGAAGATGAATGCAGGGTCCTCAGGCTTGGCGTCGTCGGCCCCTGGCTTGCCTGCGGGCAGCTCGCCCACAGCCACCATGCGGGCGCACGAGGAACTGTCGGCAACATTCCCATCGGTAAGCACGAGCTCGGCATCGGCGTGCTCCAGAATGACCTCCCGCCGCCCTGCGGGATCGTCGGCGTCAATCGGCACGACCACGCCCCCTGCCCGCAAGATACCGAATATCCCCGCCAGTAGCTCATGCGAACGCGACATATAGAGACCGACTCTTGCACCACTTTCCACACCGAGGGCGTGCAGTCCCCCAGCAATCCGCAGCGCGTCCTGCTCCAAACCACCGAAGCTCGCTGTCTCGTCCCCGAATACGGCCGCCGTCGCGTCTGGGCTCTGGGTAGCTTGATTGGTAAGAAGGTCGTGCAATCGAGACATAGGCTCCATCGTCCTCTCGTTTAGTCACGCCGCCATCGACGGTCGTTTCGCGGGCGGCTTGCTGGCATCAGATTGTCGCCCGTCAAGCTCTATGTCAAAACTCGCGCCAGGGCGATGACAGGAGGCGGGCTAGGGTTGCTGCGCTGGCTCAATCCGCGGTGCTGATGGCCTCTGAGAGGCTGGACATGGCACCGACGTCCCCTTGGGCACGGGTCGCGTAGCCGACCTCGTCCGGGAAGCAGGGACGGGTGGCGGTGCTCATCTCCACGAGATCCATTGTCGTGTACTGCGGCACGTAGACAGGGGCTCCACGGCCAGTAACCAAGCGAAGTATGAGCGTGGCTACACGCGCGCCGGTGAGGAACACCGCTGGCGCGACCACCGGAGCCGGAATCTGCCGCTCGATGACTTCCCGCACGAGGACAGCAGGGGCAGACGAGGGCAGGTCGGCATCCGCCGGTATCCATGGAAAGCGACCTGCGGCGAACGTCTTTTCGATGTACTGGGAAATACCGACGCCTTCCGGGTGGTAGGCGTATACGTCCGACCGAAAGCCGACGCTAGCGCCACCGACGATAGTCAGCTTGGCCTCGCGGGCCGCTTGGTCAAGCGCCCGAGCGGCGTCCAGCGCAAAGAGGTCAACACCGTTGACCACACACTCCACATCCTCCACGAGCCGCTTGGCATTCTCAGGAGTTACTCCCTCGGGGACCTGGTCGATCTCAATCAACGGGTTTATGCGCCGTAGCTCATGAGCTAGGCCCTGGACCTTGGGAAGTCCGACGGTGTCCGTATACGCGCCGAACTGGCGATTGAGATTCGAGACATCGAAGTTATCGACATCTGCTAGGCGGAAGCGCTGAAAACCCAGGCGCGCTAGACACGTCGCGGTCGCGCCACCCTCAGCGCCGATGCCTGCCAGAAGAATCCGGGCGCTGGCAATGCGATCTTGCTCCTCGCGGCTGATGACTCCAAGATTGCGCGAGAAGATCTCGTCGTAGCTCACCGCCGGGCTGTGTCTCGTGCCCATTTCATGATCTCCTTTTGGCTCGCCGGGTAATGTTCACGAGCGCGGCGTGCATCCATCCCGGATGCTGCCGCGCAATCGCCAGCCTCGCCAGTGGTTGACCCGATGTCAAGAATCGGCGTCTGCGAGTTGAAGCCCACGGAGATGGTCCGTGACCTTACGCCGTGCTTTGAGCGCTCTCACCGCAAAGCCGGGCGTGCCGAGCATTACTCCGATCAGCGCATCGCCGGCGTTAGTGTCGACCAGTGCCGTGAACCGCGAATCCAGCTGCGGCTCGCCCGACAGCGGAAGCGTTTCGCCATAGAGCGAGCCCATGTACGAGAACACGCCCCGCGACACGAAGAACTCACGCTCGAGTTCGATGCCTGGGGGCCCAAGGTGCTTCGCTGTGACTCGCGCCGCCGCGAAGGCGCGATCGCTCCTGCGGCCGGTCCCCGATGAGGGATAGGGGAAGGCGTAACGCCCTCCAAGGTTCGCCGCGGCACGCAGAACGACTGGGCTCTGCGTCCTGAAGGTCATTGTCATGAGACGCCGATGCTCACGAGAAATAGCGCTCCACGGCGCGACCGTGAGCAAGGTGGCGAGGCCATGCCGGTGATGGGCGTGCCTGAAGCCTACAGTGTCAATGTAGAGCAGGGGCTCGTGCACGCTGGAAAGGAGCTTTATCCCGGCCCATCCGACGACCTCTCGGCCAGATGTCACTAGCCACCACTCCGACAGCTCCTGAAAGTAGTCACGGCGCTCCCAGTATTCACTGAGATCAGCGCCTACCATCTCACTAGAGACTGCCTTGCAGATCGGCATCAGCATGGCCTTGTCATCACGGCTAAGAGAGCTTCTCGGCATTACGAATCGGCGAAGCGTGTAGGGGCCGTGCGTTACGGCTCCTCTAGCCCCTGCTGGGGTCCTTGCCAGCAGTGGCAACTCACGATGTTTATCAATAAGTGGGTCGTTAGTCATGCTTACGACTATCGGCTCGTCATTTGTGGTCAACCCAAACCGAGTCCTTGCTAAGGTCGACGGTAATCGCGCACGTAGTCTGGCACGGAGGCCGCCGCCGAGATATCCATCCGCGGATCGCCAACCGGAACGCTCGCCCGAACGTCGAGGGGGATAACTCCCGCCCAGATAGGCAGCGCATAGTCCTCCTCATCGTCCTCTGGCGGGCCAGTCCTGATCTTTGCCGAAGCGGCTGTCACAGGTAGCTTCAGAACCGCTGTCCCCTTGAGCTCCTGGCTGGTCGGAGGCCGCACATCATCCCAGCGTCCCTTGATGATGTGCTCCGAGATAGCATGCAGGCTCTCCAACTTCTCGTCAGCGTCTAGGACAAGTGAGGCTTGGCCATACAGAACCACCGACCGATAGTTCATCGAGTGGTTGAACGCAGAGCGAGCCAGAACCAACCCGTCAAGCAACGTGACCGTCAGGCATACATCTATGCATGCGCCTGGTACGCCCTTCGCCACCTTGGCCACTCGGCTCGCAGCAGATCCGTGGATGAACACGTGATCACCTATCCGCCCGTAGGATGTGGCGACGACAATCGGCAATCCATCAGTCGCGAAGCCTAGATGGCAGATAAAGCCCTCGTCCAGTATGGAGAAGACGGCCTCGCGCTCATAGCTGGCACGCTGGGGCATGCGGCTGATCTTTGTTCGCGCTGTGGGCTCGAATACGTCGGTGGTCATCGGGTCCTTGCTTCCGTTCGTCGCCATTGCTTGGTCGCCAGCAGCATAGCTAAGCGGCTTATGATGCCTCAAAATACGCCAAGGCCGTGATTTACGGAGAACGCGCCAGGGCGCTCGTACACCCGATCCCACGTTAGGGCTTGCCACTTATGAACCGATACGCCACAACAGCGCTATTTACCGAATCGCGCGCTGTGGAGATCTGGTTTGTGGATCTTTGCCCCCCAGCACCCATGCGGGATCCAATGCTCGCTTTCCTCTCCGCAGACGAGAAGAACCGCGCCACGATGTTCCGATCGCATCGTGCGCGCAGCACATTCCAGATCGCTCGGGCGACCTTGCGCCTTCACCTGGCGCGCTACACAGGAGCCTCTCCGCACGAACTCCACATTGCCGTCAGCAGGCAAGGCAAGCCGTTTCTCGCCGGACAAGCGGGCCGTGCGCCGCTTCGCTTTAACGTTTCTCATTCTCACGGCTACGCGCTCATGTGTTTTTCAAGAAGCCACGAGGTAGGGATCGATATCGAGAAGATCAGGCTGCTTCCCGATGCTCGCCTGGTTGCTGAGCAGCACTTTGCACCTGCCGAGCTAAAGAGCGTCTTTGCAAGAGAGGACGAAGGCTCATCCATGCGCTTTCTTGCGTGCTGGACTCGAAAGGAGGCACTTGTAAAGGGGCTAGGTCAAGGCTTGCATATGCCTCTGCATATATTTGACGTCACACCCGAGCGCTCGGCCAGCGCCGTCGCCTGGCGCTGCTCTGCTCCAACTTTAACTCGTTGGTTCACCGCGCAACTCACCCTGCCTGTGGAGAGACACTGTGGTGCTGTCGCGTTGTCCGCCATCCAAGGCCTACATGCTCACCAGCCGCTCTGTGCCACGACAGCCGAGTGGGATCCCTTTCTGGCGCACTGCGATCTTCAGCATCACTCCTGGATGTCCGTGTTTGGCAGCGAATCAGAGGAGCTTTTCAGCTCGAGGTAGTGCCCGCATTGCGGACAGGTGATGCCTGTCTTACTCGCAATCGTAGATGGCACATCCTTCCCTCCGTCTTTCCGCAGCCGAAGCTCACCGCGCAGGCAGCGCACCGAAAGGCGCTCCTGCTCTGCGAGATCAAGCCAATGCTCCTGTTCCTCCGCGGTAAGTGCTGCCAGCTCGGCGTGGTGGCTCCATGACAGCGTCTCCCGACGTCGGGAGATCTCGAAGCGGGCCGCTACATATGCCATGTTCATCAATGTTTGCCTGTCATAGAGCGTGAGCTTTTCGGCGCGCGCGTACTTTTCACCGAAACGAGCGTTGCCGTATCGAATCCAGTCCCCCACCCACCAGCCTGCAGCTCTGCTTTGACTGGCTAGTCGTGCACCGAAGCGAGCCCACGTCTCCAGATCGAGCTCTCCGTTTGGCTCCCAAGCTACGGGCGTCATCCGCGGCGTCAAAGCCTGCGTCCGCAGCGGTTCCGGCGCTACTTGTTGTGCCTGAGCGGTGCTCATGTTTGTCAGCTAGTGATGTCTCACAGATCGTGGGCATGTAACCCGCGCTGAAGCAGTCGCGGCCGAACCGTCTTGAAAGTGAAAATCAGCTACAAACTTGAAGCCTCCTGCTGGGCACCTGGCTGGTACGGCCATCCCTATCGGCTGATATCCAACCTTCCGTCCGTTCACGCGCCTATAGTATGTCAACCCAAGGGGGCCGAAGCTCGTGCGAATATCGACCACGGACACATCTGATGCGCCTGGCAATGAAGGCGTTAGCGGTACAATAGTGTTTAGATGAGCTGATTCGAACGAACCCGCGTCCTGCAAAAGCAGCGCGGGAAAGACAAGCTGGGCGGCAACCGGCGTCTTCGCAGTGACATAAAACAGCATAGCGGTATGGTGATTTACTGCTGGCCCCATGAACATATCGATGCTGACTGGCTCACGCACGACAACCGGGCCAAACGGCACCTCTGCAGTTGCACTTCCAAAGCCCAGATATGAGTTACTGGAACAGACTACGGGTCCTCGCCGCAACAGGGCTACAGGATCGCAGATCGTAGTGCCTAGTTCGGTCGTGCCTAGCCCCATACCAGGCGGTAGGCTTAGGTCTATGTCGGTTACCGGCGACGGCACCAATGTGCCCGTTGGGCGGATTTCGAAGTGAACCAAAATCGTCGTGCTCTTACCCAGATGGTCAGGCGAGAAGGCCGCATGAAGCTTTACCGTCTGGGACGCCCCAGCGACGGGCGGGAGCAATCCTGAAAGCACAACAAGAGCGATCGTGCTCCATCTTGCTTTGATCATCATCAGCCTTAGCAAAAGGAGAGGACCCTAGAGTTTTATTCTGCCCGTGACAACTGCGGACATAGCATAATTACCTCTCGCTAGGGTGCCGCGTATGTTCCCCGCTGGTCCTGAGACATGCGCATAGCGTCCAGTTCCGTGAGTGAAGAACAACGACCCGCTGAAGTTCGCACTAGGCCCAGCAACGTAATACGAAACAGTCCCGGCGCCGCTCATCGTGCCGTTACGTGCGTTACAGGTGTATGTGATTCTGGCCTGTGTGTAGGAGATATTGATCTGTATTGCCAATGAACAGTTGAATGTTCCTGAGCCACGACCGCGCTCGTTGAGCACCGTAGCGCCTCGATGGCTTACCAGGCTGGCATGGATCGATTCGTGCAGTGCCAGGCTGCTCGAAGCCGTTGTGCCGCGTCGTGGCACGGATGCGGAGGCAACTCCAAAGGCACCGTGGGCAGACATGGCTAGCACCGATAGCACAGCGACCAGCACGACGAGGTCGCATTTCCAGCGTGGGCAAAAGCTCATTGGTGCTGCAACCTCCGATGTTGGGCGCGGTCATTGGGACTCACGTCGAGTGTTGACGGTGCCGGAGTCTCGCAGAACGGTGCCCGTGCGTGACTTACCAATATGCGTAATTGCGTTTCGCATAACACGAAACTTGTTCGGCTAAACAACGGTCGCCGACGGCGGCGCGGGGACGTTGCTTGGCGGCTCGGTGCGTTTGGTGCCCGCATCAATGTAGCCAAGCTCCTCGAGTCGAAGAGCTATCTCAAGCGCAGTTAGATCGAGTAGATCGCCAAGGACCTTCCGGACGTCGCAGAGATGGTTTTCGACGGTTCGCCGGGTTAGTCCAATAGCCTTTCCCGCTGAGGAGGCGTTTCGGCCGTGCTTAAAGTAGGCGAGTAGTGACTTTCGCGCCGGCAAGCCACACCCGTGCAGGCTGTTGAGCGGTTGGAGGTAGACCGTCCCATATATGCGTAGCATTGCGTCATTTTGCATCGCAGCAACCACAGGCAAGACGTCGGCGCAGCGGGTGACCTCTTGCGACTTGTGACGAGCGATGAGCAGTGCCAACTCGGCTTCGTCGTGAGTCTGGCGCCAGCCTATAAGTCCGTTCCCCGGATCACCGGTCGCAAGGGTGGCGTGTCGACACCCACTGGTGGAGAGTAGGCGCTTGAAGTCAGCGACGGACAGCTTTGTCTTGCTTCCCAGCCACGCCCACACGGTCTCTTCATCGTCTCCCGCCACGGACAGCAGCGTCCGTCCGGGAGCAGCCCCCAGGCGCCGAACGGTCTCGGCGCTCTCCGCTCCGACCGCGATCACCCCGAGATGCCAACGGGAGCCCACCTCGTAGTTCAGCTCCTTGAGCTCGGCCGGGTCGACGTCTTCGACGATCAGCCGGCGCACGAGCTTGGCGCTGCGGTGTTCGGGCGAGCAAGCGAGGTGCTCGGACTCTCGCTCGTACTCGTCTTCTACAGAGGCGACGATGTGGTCGAGCAGTGAGCCGTAGTTCTCGCGCAGATGCTCGAGCACGGCCTCGTGATCTGCATAGCCTGTCCGCTCGATCTCGTCGCGGATGAAGCCCATGAACCGCCCGTGCCCGGCCAGATAATGGCGCACCAGCACGCCCGGACGCATGCCGATGCGAGCTGCGCGGCGTGCGTGAGCTGCCAGCGCCTGCGGCATCTCTCCCCACTCCCCTCCCCGCTCGATTGCATCCAGGCTGTACTCGATAGTCGCCGCGATAGCCGCGACACGACCGTGCTGGTACTCGCCGTCGCCGTTGTGGCCCACCGGGTCGGTCTCCGCAGCAGGGATGCTCGCGTGGATCTTCTCGGCCACTTCCTGACCGCGTGATCGCAGCGCGGCGACCACGACGGCATAGACCTCGTCGGGCGACGCTGGGCAGTTCAAGTCGCGGCTGCCTCTGGTGGAACGGGACCGGACCACTCCGGCCCGTGTTCGATGGCTTCGAGGCAGTAGTCGTGGACTGCAGTGATTGCGGCGAGCACGCCAGCCTGATAAGTAGAGTTATGACTGGCTACCGAGCTGGGTACAGACTCCGGGATGCGAGTATGGATTTCCTGCACGATCTCCAAACGACGCGCTCGTAGCCGCTTGACGATCTTGACACTGATGTCCTTTAGTGACTTTTCGTTATCACGTTCCTCGGCTAGCATCGGCTACCACAAAGCGCAAGCTCAGTAATTAAGAGTGAACACCTAGACTTAGCCCGTCACCGTGGAGCGGCATTTTGTCTTGCCGGCTGACCGGCACGATGGGCGACAAGATTTTCTGGAGCGCCCCTATCGGGGGGGGTGCGGTGAAGGAGTTCGTTCTCCGCCAGAAGGTTCTATGCGGGCAAGATGTCGTTCTTTGTCGACGGAACATGGCACGGGTACGGTACTGGATAGCCAAACGGGCCGCACACGCGGAATTAGACCATCCTTGGGAGATCGGGACTGCTGCACTGCCGGCAACTCTAGCGGGAACTTGTTCCCTGGTCATGACGGCCTTGGCCACGGAGGGTTCGGGTGTGCGAATCAGCCAGAGTCCCCAGGTCGCCCTTGGCCGAGCGATCCGTCTACGCCGAGTGGAGATCGGGCTCACCCAGGAGGCACTCGCCGACGCCGCGAACCTCGACGCGACCTCCGTCCGAGGTCTCGAGCGCGGCGTAGCCAACCCGACTTGGGATGTCGCCGACCGCGTCGCGCGAGCACTCCGGCTCGCCCTCCACGAGCTCGCGCAAAGGGCTGATGAGCTGGAGACCAAGGACCGACGACCCACAAACCAGCCCATGCGCCAAAACGACTGAGATCGCAATTGCGCCGTGCTCATGCAGCACCGCTGACTACCAATTGGCGGCCCCAACATCGTGACTGCGTCGTTGAGGTTGAACATGTAGCAGCGGCAGACGATGGGGGAGGCTGAGTCGAGTGGCCCGCAGCTCGATCAGCGCCAACGTCAGACGCGGCCCTGCTGCGGCCAGAGCCAGTCCCGACGCGCCCGAGGAGGTCGAGCAGGGTGGCGTGTAGCTGGTGGATGAAGCCTTCCCACGGGTAGTCGCTGCCGGCGAGCGGCTGTCCGTGCCAGAGTGAGAGCGCCGTTTCGAGGGCGTGGCGTTCGCGCTCAGCGTCGCCGGTGGTCGCGAGCAGCCGGTCGAGTTCGTCGAGGTCGATGCGTATTCTCGAGCGGTCGAGCCGGTAGCGCTCGCGGTCGCGGATCAGGCTCCCTGCGTGCGTCGCGGACCTCGATGTCACATCCGTCCGCGGGCTCGCGCGTGGCATCGCTAACCCCACCTGGGATGTCGCCGACCGCATCGCGCGAGCCCTCGGGCTTGCTCTACACGAACTCGCCCGCAGAGCGGACGAACTAGAGACCACTGACCGACGAACGACGAACGAGCCTCTGCGAGACCGAGCATGAGACGCCAGGGCGGCCTCTTCGCGACTCCCCATCTACATGATCGATCTCGGTCCATGAGGAAGATCCTAGCTGTCCCAATTGTATCTAGCACAATTGGGACAGATCGCGAAGGATCGCCGGGTGCCCGACCAGCTCGATACCTTCGCGGCCAACATGCGGCGCATCCGGCGACAACGCGGCCTCAGCCAAGAACGCCTCGCGCACGCAGCTGACCTCAATATGACCCACGTCTCCAAGATCGAGCGCAGTGAGCGCGAGCCGGGCGTCCGCACCATCTCCAAGCTCGCCGTCGCGCTACGCGTTTCCGTCGCCGATCTGTTCGAGGGCATCGACGGACGCTAAGCCCGATCGGGCTGCCCGTCCAACCACCGCGACGCACAGCAAGGTAGCAAGCAGTGCCAAGGTTCGGCCCGCGCGAGCAGGCCGCGACACCCTTCTTGATTTTCGGCGTAAAGTTTGTTGCTCGGAAGGGTTCTAGCCCGGCTTTCTCATGGATGAGCAGCTTTCGACATCGACCGTATGGCGGCCTTCGGCCCTACGACAAAGGCCGGGGACGCGGCGCATGATCCGGCGGCATCGGCTCGGCGACTGGTCGCCAGAGGAGGCAGCGGGAGAGCTTCATAGGCGCCGCCCTGAGCTGGTCGGCCAGTTGCGACGTCGCGGCGAGGGCCGCGGCATTCCGGTCGTCGCGCAGGAGGAAATCGTCAACCACGCGATCACGGCCGTCGTGATGTCTCCGCGTGGAGTCGCGAACGAACACCACCTTCTCGGGGCATTCTGGCTCGCGGTTGACCATCGCTGTCGGCGCTATCGCGAAGGGCGGCAATTCGCGCGCCTCGGCTCGCGGGTCAGGGTGGAGTTTGATGCCGCGCTTGCTCAAGTGCCCGGAAGCGTCAACCCGTTCGATCGACTGGAGCTTCTGGACCGTTTCGCGCGGGCTGCCGACCTGATGGCGGATCTGAGCCCGCGTGAGCGAGAAGTGGTGTCCGTCATGGCTACCTACGGTGTCGGATCAATCCCTACGGCACGCTTGCTGCACCTTCCGCTCGGCGAGGTTCGCTCGGCGGCCCGTAGTGCGTCGGCGAAGCTCGATCGTGTGGCGGCCATTGCGGCAGCCGGTCGTATGTGCGAGTTCCGGTCCAGGGCCATCGTGGCCGATGCGGTTGGAGACGCCAGCGACCACGAGGCGCGTCGAGCGCGAGCGCATGTTCAGGCTTGCGTGCCTTGCCGCAGGGTCTATCGCCGGCTACGCCGCGAAATGCGTGGACGGGAGTGGCAGCGCGCGGCCTCGGCCGCATTTCTACCGATACCTGCTGTGTCTTTCGGGCATGTCGGAGGCTTTGGGAAGCTCGCAGTGTGGCTCGAGCAGCGTCTCAGCTTCATACCGCGGGGTAGCGGCGAGCGAACGGCGGAGGTGCTCGGCGGGGCGGGACTGGTCAAGGCTGCGGCGGCTGGGACGGCGATCGTGGTGGCGGGGGGCGCGCTTACCGGCCATATCGTCCACGAAATAACAGAACCGACCCGGTCACGGCACCACGCGCATATCACGAGGCGCGCTGCTCACTCTGCTGGTTTGGCGACGCCTGCCGCCACGTCCGTTGTAGCTCCTCGCCTGTCAAGCTCAGCTGGCGGCTCCTTGCGGCATGTAACGGCTCACCGAAGCTCACAGAAGCCGCCGAGCAAGAGCCTTGGATATCTCGCCCTCGGCGGATCATCCGGGGGCAACTCGTCGTCGACCTCAACGGGATCTAGCTCTGTCCGAGCCACCGCGGCGTCGGTAGGTCAGTCTGGTGAAGTGTCGCCTAGCGAAGCCCAACCGCCGGCTACTCAAAGTGGCGGAGGCACGAGTCTCAACTACCTCGGTAAATGACCGCCGCTCTAACACCGCATTCGCCCGACCGGCGCGGAGATCTCGGCCACGCAGGTCTGCTGCTGACCATCCTCGCTCTGCTTCTTGCGCCTCCCACCGTCCAGCCGGCGTCCGCCATCGCCGCAACATATGACGCTTATTCATGCACGCAGCCAAATGGAGCGCCGGCGCCGATCGATGGTTGGGCTCCCTTCAGCAACAACGCAAACATGGTGGCGGAAAACGGCTGTGCGCAGGGTGGCTGGCTCGCGGCTGGGATGCTGGGATGGAAGGAAGTCCCCGTAGCCGCCGAATCAGGATGGACCTTCCTCCCTCCAGCAGGCACCCGAGTCACGCAGGCGACCCTGCATTACCAGTACAACAACAGCGACTGGCAGGACACCGGCACAGCGACCGCATTCGAGTCGCTCGAGGCCCCATACCGGGGCTCGCGGCCATTCATGAACTGCGTACACGCAGAAGCGTGCTGCTGCAACCAGACCCCGTTTGAAGGACGCGTCTCGAAAGCCAACCTCGTCTCCGTCCCGGCGGCCGACCTTGAACCTGAGCGAATCCCAGGCGGCGGCACCGGCCCGCCCGCCGGTATTACAATGGTGACAGGCTGTGAGAACCCCAATGGAGGCGCAGACTACTGTGACGGTGCATCAATCAAGTATGCGGCTGTAGCGTTGATGAGCATGGCTACCATAACGCTCGAAGACGCCAGTCCGCCACAAGTAACAGTAGTCGGGGGGACTCTGACGACCGGGACTGAGCTCGAAGGCACGCAGACTTTGGCGCTCACCGGGACGGATAGCGGATCGGGCATCTACAAGGCCATTCTTGACGTAGACGGTAAAGAAGCACAGTCGACTGTTGTAGATAACAACGGGGGGCACTGTGAAAATGTCGGACAGACAACAGACGGCAAGCCGGCCTTTCTCTATGTAGTCCCGTGCGCGTTGGAAGTAAATGACCAGTTCGTGAGCTTCAACCTCGCTACGGTGCCCGACGGGCCGCATACGCTTACCGTCATCGTGACCGACGCTTCCGGGAACGCGACGACTGTGCTGAACCGTAAAGTGGTCGTCGGGCGCGGCGCGTGTAACGGGACGTGTGGCGACCATGCGACGCTTACCGCAACAGATGCCAAGCTCCTTAAGCTGATCACCCGCAGTTACGCGCACTCCGGGCTCAGGCTGTCAGGCACCCTCCGCGAACCGTCTGGTGCGCCTGTCGCAGGCGCCCGTCTCGAACTGCTTCAACAGGCGTCCTACACGGGAGCCCCTCTTCGGGTCGCTGCCGTCGTCACGACGAGCTCTGCCGGCAGCTGGACCGTCACCGTGCCGAGAGGGCCGTCGCGCGTTCTCCTGGTCGCGTGGCGCTCCCACGCTTTGGACGCCGGGTATGCGGCTCAGCTCGAATACCACGAGAGGGTCTTTGCGGATATCTCGCTCAGAGCGCCGCGTCGCGTGCGCGTGGGTGTCCCGTTTGACTTTCGCGGGCGGCTAATCGGTGGCTACATTCCACCAGAACGCGGCACGATCCAGATGGAGATCTTTTTCAGCGGCCGATGGCGAACGATCGAAACCCTCCGGACGACTTCACGTGGCCGCTTCGGATACGGCTATACCTTCAGCACGGGCGCTGGCTCGTCGTATCTGTTTCGAGCCGTCACCCGGTACACCCGCACCTATCCGTTCCTTGCAGCGACAAGCCGATCGGTAAGAATCAGGGTGCGCTAGTGATTATGACTGGCAGCGATCGCGCATCCGCACTCTGCCACGGGAAGGCCGGTCCGCTCTGGCTACTTCTGACGCTCATCGCCGTGGCCTTCGCCGCTCCAGCAGCCCAGCCAGCGACGGCAATCGCGGGAGCCTACGATGTCTTCTCGTGCTCGCAGCCGAACGGGGCCGCGGCGACCATAGACGGCTGGACACCCACCGTGAGCAACGCGGACGTCGCGACCGAAGATGAATGTGGTGAGGGTGGCTATATGTGGGCCGCCGTCATAGGCGACAAAACGGTCCCCGTCGGCTCTGAAGCGACTTGGGCGTTCGTGCCGCCGCCTGGGACTCTCATCCACGAAGCGACGCTCTATCGGACCTTCAACAATCTTGACAACGAGGACACTGGCATAGCGTTCACGTTTGAGAACCTGAAGGCGCCGTATCGGTTCTCGGCGCCGTTTGAGAGGTGCGGTGTTAGTGCCGCGTACCATTACGAATGCTCGACGACTGGCCTATTCATGGGCCGGCTCGCCGCCAATACAGAAGTCGCAGTGCCGTCGAAAGACCTCCTGCCGGAACGGGGCGGCCCCGCACCGGGCATATACATGGTCGCCGGATGCGGGGGCGGGACTGGCGGTGGCAATGAACATTGCGAAGGCGGAACGACCGGGCCGATTGCGTTTGCGGGACTCGCGAGCGCAAGAATCACCCTGGAAGACAGCACCTCGCCAAGCGTGACCGTTGTTGGCGGCACTCTCAGCACAGGTACTGAGCTAGAAGGTGAGCAGAACCTGGCGATTACCGGAACCGATACCGGCGCCGGTATTTACCAAGCGCTACTCGAGGTCGATGGCACGGTCGCACAGACCACCCCCGTGGAGAGCAACAACGGTCATTGTGAAAATGTGGGGCAGACGAGCGACGGCCGACCAGCGTTCATCCACGCGGTGCCGTGCGCGCTGGAAGTCAACGATCAGTTCGTGTTCTTCAACATGGCAGGCATACCCGATGGGCCGCACCGGCTCACGGTGCAAGTGACCGATGCGGCAGGCAACGCAACGACCGTGCTGAACCGTGAAGTGGTCGTCGGCCGAGGCGCATGCAACGGGAGCTGCGGCGATCACGCACGGCTCGCGGCTCGCGACGCGAGGCTCCTGAAGCCATTTACGCGACGCTACGCACGCTCCGGGCTCAGGCTGTCGGGCACACTTCGTGAACCGACGGGCTCGCCCGTACGCGGCGCCCGTCTCGAACTCCTCCAACAGGCGTCCTACACCGGAGCGCCGCTACGCACGATCGCGGCCACCAAGACCAACGCTGCCGGGGAATGGACGTTTGCCGTGCCGAGAGGTCCTTCACGCGTGCTGTTGGTTGCGTGGCGCTCCCATTCGCTAGACAGCGGGTACGCGGCTCAAATCGAATACCACGAGCGAGTCTTCGCCGATATCGGACTCGCTGCGCCGCCGAGCGTGCGAGCAGGCGTGCCCTTTGCCTTTCGCGGCCGGCTCGTCGGCGGCTACATCCCCCCGGAACACAGCATCATCCAGATGGAGATCTTCTTCCTTGGGCGATGGCGGACCATCGAAACGCTGCACACCGACGCGCGTGGTCGGTTCGCTTACCGCTACACCTTCAGCCCGGAAGCCGCGGGACGGCCGTCCTACCTGTTCCGAGCACTCATCCAGTACAGCCATAGCTACCCATTCCTCGCCGCAACGAGCCGATCTGTGCGAGTAAAAGTCCGTTAGCAGCTCAAGCTGATGGCGGCCACGTCAAGCCGTCGGCGGCGGCGAGCGGCCACTCAAGGCCAAAGGTGAGAACCCGTCGGCTCACTAGCCGGCCTTTCGACGCCCACTCCTCGAGTATCGGCGGGGCCAGCCGAAGTCCACCACGGAACTCATCATGTGCCAAGACGTCATCGACCCAGCTCGCAACAGTCCGCGCGAGCGCCTCATCCGCGCTTGTGCGGCTCTGCATCGGATCAAAGCACGCAAGTGCGGGCGTCCCCAGGAGTTTTTGCGGCTGGCGCTTCTGAGGCTTGGCGCCGACACCTGTCGTCAGTTGCAAGTGACCGGGGCTGATCGGCCAAAGATTCAATATCACCTCGCTTGACCCCACCCGGTTCGGCCACGAGCCTGTCAAGCCGGCTCGGCGCGTCCAATACTCCCGAATCTGTGGCCAGTCACCACTTATAGAGACCTGACCAAGCAATTGCACGTCCGTTGGCGATCCACCGGCCCGCGCCGCGTGCGCATTGACCCGCTCGAGTGCATCGCGCAATAGTCGGTCGGGGCTGCGAGTCCTGCGAGGGAGAAGTCTCATGCGAGATCGGAACGCCGCCTATATGAGCTGCGGGTGTAGAAGAGCAACAGGACTAGGCACGCCAATATTCTTAGCATCCGCGGGCTTGCTCTCGGACACCCGACTGGAAGAGGCGACCTGGGGCCGGCCATTCGCCGGGCCGGCAGCTCGCAATTCGCTTGCGCGAGGGCGCGGTAGCTCGGCATAACTACCATGACCGCCTCATCGGCTCAGCTCGTTGATCCCGTGGGAGAGCTGACCTGCGACGCCAAGTGCGGAGGTGCGCGATCGCACGGCCTAGACGTCTTCGACGAGTGCAGCCCACCGTGGGAGCTCTCCGGCAACGACGAGGAGCCCACCCAGCTAGCGATCCGCTTTGAGACCTTCCCTTCACGCTGGCGGACAGCGCGCTGGTGGGCCAGCTTGCTGATCGTCATTACGGCCGCCACGGCTGGAGGCAAGCTGATGGCTTCCCGTCGGTCGAACGCTCGCCATCATCTTCAGCACCTTGAGCCGAGCACGACGAGCGTAGTTCGCTTGCCGCGGGTCGAGCCGCAGGCACGGCACCGTAGTCCACGACCCACGCGCGTCCATCCTTCCCGGAGAGAGGGACACTCGCAGCATCGGGCTGACCGAAGGCTCCGCCACCGGACGGTCCTCACGCGACCGCGAGTCGTGCGCGCCCTGCCCGTTGTTGCCCCGCCGGTCGAAAGGACGCGTCCCGCCCCTGGCGCAGAGCGGCCCGAAGCCCACCGGGAAACTCCAGCAGGCCAGTTCAGCTATCTCGGCAAGTGAGTGAAGAGTAATGGCACAGTCTTGGACAGAACCCTTGGTGGATCTCGTGACGCAGCGTCTCGCGTTGCTGGCTGACCCAACGCGGGTCCGCCTTCTGGCGCTACTCGAGCAACGAGAGCAGAGCGTCCAGGAGCTTTCAGACAGCGTTACGAGCACTCCGCAGAACATCTCGCGACACTTGGGCATACTGCACCGCTCGGGAATAGTCGCGCGCCGACGCGAGGGTACGTCCGTCTATTACTCGCTGGTCGATTACTCCACCTGCCGACTGCTTGAGCAGGCCCTCGCCAGCATTAGTGGGCAGATCGACGAGCTCGCCGATCTCGTAAGACTCGCCGCGTAGCTCACCCTGCGCTTCGACTAGACCGCGCCTACTTTCACGCCTTTCGGCGTCCGTGCTCAGAGCCGATCACCAGGCTTATGAAAGCGCTTGCTTTCACGTTTGATGTAAGCAATTGCTTTCACATCATTTGCGCTTGTGGTGTTTTGGTGAAGTGGCGCTTACGGTCGTCCTATGAGTGTATTTCGTAGGGCGACTAACAGTGACAGTCAGTTGAGCGCCGACCCCAAGCGAGGCGATGGTGTCGCTCGGCTGGGTCGGTTTGTGGGTCGCGTGTTGTTGTGGGGTTGCGTGCTGTTGCTGCTTGTCCGCGGCATCGCGTCTTACTTCATCACGGCTTCGCATGGTGTCACTGGTCCACGCGGTGTAACGGTGACTGTGACGCAGCCCGCTCACACCGAATCATCGACAGCGCAGAGGAAGTGAGCGGCATGTCATCTAGAAAGCGGATTTGTCTTGGGCTCGGCCTCGCGGTGTTTGTGTTGGTGTTGTTCCCGGCGGCAGCTTTGGCGGCGGGTAATAACGTCGGTGCGAACGTCGCGAAACTTCTGAAGGGTTACGCGAGCGAGCTGTATGGCGGGATCGTCGGCGTCGTCAGCTTGATGTTTCTCGTGAATCGGCGCTACACCGAGCTGGCGGTGTTCTTGTTCGCCGCGATCACGGTGGCGTGGATGGTGTTCGCTTCCGCGGATATCGCCAAAGCGGCGGAAGCCATCGGCAAACAGATCTTCGGGTGACCGGAGTCTTGGCGATGAGTGACTCTCCGCACACGATCCGCTCCTACCAGCGGATCTTCAGGCCCGACCGCCGGATCTATCAGGTCGACGGGCGGCGCCTGCCGGTCCCTGGCGGCGTGCCGCTTGAGTGGCTTGGCTGGGCGTTTGCCTCGCTGGTCGGGGTGCTGGTGCTCAGCCAGCGCTCGATCCTGTTCGCGCTGGTGCTCGCCGGGATCAGCGGAGTGTTGGGCGCGAGCGCGCACGGCTGGCGCGGCGGCGCGCTGGGGGCAGTGGTTGGGTTCCTAGCGACGCTCCTTGTGGGGGTTCTGGTGGGGTGGCTTGATTGGCCGCTTCGGCTGCTGGTCGCGCCGGGGATGATCGCGACGCTGGCCGGGCAGGCGGCACCGGATGGGCGTCCGGCGCACCGCTACTTGCGCTCGTGGCTGGCGCTTCAGATGCGCGCCGCGCGCCGCTCCCTCGATACGGCGGTCCCTGGCGAAGGTGAGGTTCGTGTTTGGGCGCCGCGGGTGTGGGTCGCCCCGGATCAGCCCTCACCCGTGCTTCACCACGGCCGGGTGCGAGGGCCTGCGCGGCTTGTGTTCGCGCATGCGGTGGTCGCGGTCCCCCGCCGTGGCCGAATCGTGGTGCGCCGAGCCGAGGGGCACAAGCTGCGCCGCGGAGAGCGCCTGGCGGAAGTAATCGAGCTGAGCGACGGCCAGGTTGCGGAGGTGCGACCGTGAGCTTCCCGCTGCGATACGCCAGGGGCAACATCCTCGTCGGCCACGGTGGTGCGAGTGCTGGTCTTTACCGGCTTGGGATGACGTCCTACCCGTATCTGCCGGCGGGTGAGAAGTGGCAGCTACAACGCCGCCTGCAGCGACTCGCGCACACGCTCGCCGCGGACTTCTCGCTGTGGCGGGTGAACCGTGCCTACCCCGCCGATCACTACGTGCGCCACACCGAAGGTCTCCTCGACAGCCGCCATCAAGACCAGGGGGCGTGGCGGGCGTTCCTGCAAGGCCACGAGCGGCGCCTTCACGAACTCGGCTCCCTCACCCCGGAGGTGTATCTCGCCGTCTCGCTCGCCGGCACTATGCCCACGGGTGTCGGCTCGGGCCTCGTGCGCAGCGTCGACCGTGTACGGCGCAAGGTCGAGGACGTTGCGGGCATCGGTGTCGCCTCCCCGATCTCAAGCGGCGAGCTCTCCGAACTTGCCGCTCGGGAGCAGCGGATCTACGAGCGGCTGAGCGGCATCGTGCACACCCGCCGAGCCCGTACCAGCGAGCTGCAGTGGCTCCTTCGGCGGGGCGCGTGTCGGGGTATCTCAGAGCCCCAGCTGGACCGCAATTGGGCGCCGGACGCGCTCGTCGTGAGCGCGGCCGATGGTGGTGTGGAGTTCGAGCCGCTTGGGCACGACCTAGAGCGGTGTGTGAACGCGGCGATCACTGAGCGTCAGCAGTCGCTGGTCGTTGACTGTGAGGAGGGCCGCAGCTTCCAGGCGATGCTCGCCCTCGGCGCGCTTGCCGAAGCTCCCGAGTTCCCTGGCGCGACCGCGGAGGTGCTCTTCTCGCCGCTGGAGGCGGTCGGGTTCCCCGTCGACGCCGTCATTCACTGCAGGTGGCTTGGCAACCGTCAGGCGCTTGCGCAGGTACGCAAGCGGATCTCAGATGTCGAGCATGCCTACCACGAGCAGCTCCAGGGAGCAGCCCACGGGCCGAGTGTCCTCGCCGGCGTTGACCGTGTGTTGGCTCGTGAGTATGAGGCGCAGCTTCAGGGGGGCGGGCACCCTCCGATGCTGTATGCGCAGATCGGGCTCGCGCTCGGCGCCCCGAGCGAGGAGGAGCTCGAGCGCAGGGTCGCAACGCTGAAAGAGCAGTACGGCGACATCACGCTGCACCGCCCTGCCGGGTTGCAGCATGAGCTGTTCTTCTGGCATCTGCCG
>Ga0182019_10000235_pt1 | contig 27936 bp, 29 predicted proteins | sample 812E2MmetaG_FD_120483 | JGI IMG/M metagenome (GOLD analysis project Ga0182019, IMG submission 120483) | Permafrost microbial communities from Stordalen Mire, Sweden - 812E2M metaG | ecosystem: Environmental > Terrestrial > Soil > Wetlands > Permafrost | place: Sweden: Stordalen | collected...
AGTTGAGAGTTGAGAGTTTAGAGTGAAGAGTTGAAGATTCGCTCCGGCTCTGGTGATTCGGTCTGTGCCGTAACTCTCTACTCTTCACTCTCAACTCTTCACTTCCTGCGCTGAAGCTGCGAATGATCTCCGGGCAGGCCTAGAATGGGGTCGAGGGCGGAGGGACAGCAATGGCAAACCCAGTCACCTTCGTGTACGACCAAACGCGGAACCTTGTCTTCAGCGAGGACCACGGGAAGCTCGAGACCGAGGAGCAGGTCGACGCGTTCCTCGACGAGTACCGGCGCTACTGGGAGGCGCTCGGCAAGAAATCCTGGCTCATCACGAACATCGACGACCTGTTCGTCGACGGCCAGGTGGCCGACCACTACGCGGAGGGCTCGCTCCGGATCATGGCCAGGCATCTCCTTGGCTTCGCCCGTTGGGCAACCAACAGCTGGGCGCGAATGTCGGTGCGTACGACCGCGCTCAAGGCCAGGATGCCGGCGGCGATCTACTCGTCGCGCGCCGAGGCCGAGGCAGCCATCGAGGAGATGCGGCGCACCGGCTACCGGTGGGAGCCGGACGAGCATCCCCGGTAGCGCTCCGCCTTCCGGCTGACGGCCCGGACGCCCTCGCTCACGCGTGCGAGGCCAAGGCGCTCGCGACGATATTCGCGGCACGTTCGGCGTCTCTGTCGTCCACGTCGAGGTGGGTAACAAACCGCACGGTGTGAGGGCCTTCGTCGAGGCAGAGCACGCCGTGTGCCGCGAGCAGCTTGGCGACCTCGGTGGCGCCCAGGCCGGAGGGGCGCGTGTCGGCGAACACCATGTTGGTCTCGACCGCTCGAAGGTCCACGGCGAGCCCGGGCGCCCGGGCGATGCGCTCCGCGAGAACGCGGCACCGGCGATGGTCGTCGGCGAGGCGCGCAACGTTGTGCCGCAAAGCGTACAGACCGCCGGCCGCGATGATTCCGGCCTGCCGCATCCCGCCACCCAGCAGCTTGCGGGCTCGGGCGGCCCGCCGGATGAAGTCGGCGGACCCGACCAGAACCGAGCCGACCGGCGCGCCCAGCCCCTTCGAGAGGCAGACGCTCACGGAGTCGAAGGGCGCGGCGATCTCGGCTGGCGGCAGCCCGCTCGCGACCGCCGCGTTGCAGACCCTCGCGCCGTCCAGGTGAAGCAGTAGGTCGTGACGATTGCAGAACGCCCGCACCGCGAGCACGCGCCGCTGGTCGAGCACTCGTCCGCCGCAACGATTGTGGGTGTTCTCGAGGGTGACGACACGCGTCGGCGCGTGGTGCGGGTCTTCGTCGGTGTGGACGAACGGCCCCATGGCATCCGGATCCAGCATGCCGTCGTCGGACGCGAAGCAGCGCGTCTGGAGCTGGGAGTGCACGGCGGCGCCGCCCTGCTCGTAGAGGAGGATGTGCGCCTGCTCGTGCAGGAAGATCTCGTCCCCGCGCCGCGTGTGCGCCGCGAGCGCGGCCTGGTTCGACATCGTGCCCGAGGGAAAGAAGAGACCGGCCTGCTTGCCGAACAGCTCCGCCGCATACGCCTGCAGGGCGTTGACCGTGGGGTCATCGCCGAAGACGTCGTCGCCCACCTCGGCCTCGGCCATGACGCGGCGCATCTCGGCCGAAGGCCGCGTCACCGTGTCGCTGCGCAGATCGATGATCCTCATCGAGAAGACCCCCCTCAACAAGAAGAGCCAACAGCCGACAGCTTACAGCTCTCCCCCACCCACCCAGCCACCCAGTTCACAGTCGACAGTTCCCCCACCCACCCAAGTAGGGGAAAGGCAGCTTTGAGTTTCTGACTGTCGACTGTCAACTGTCGACTGTCGACTGTTGGCTGTGAGCTGTCAGCTTCGCTTTGAGCTTCTTCAGGTCGCTCCACGACTCGCGCTTGGCAGCCGGGTTCCGCAACAGGTAGGCGGGGTGATACGTCGGGAGCACGTCGCGCCCCATCCACTTCGTCCACCGGCCCCGGTAGCTGGAGATCGGCGCGGTGGTGCCGAGCAGGTAGCGCGCCGCGATGCGGCCAAGGCAGACGATCACGACCGGGTCGATCAGCTCGATCTGGCGCTTGAGGAAAGGCATGCAGGCGGCCGCCTCGTCGGGCTCGGGATCTCGGTTCCCGGGAGGTCGGCACTTCACGACGTTGGCGATGTAAACGTCTGCGCGCTTGAGGCCGATCGACGGCAGCATCGCGTTGAGGAGCTGGCCGGCCCTCCCGACGAAAGGTTCGCCGAGCCGGTCCTCGTCGGCCCCCGGACCTTCGCCCATAAAGACGACGCGGGCGCCCGGGTTGCCGACGCCGAACACGACTTGCGTGCGCCCCTGGCATAGTCTGCAGCGCTTGCACCCCGCGAGCGCGCGGGCCATCGCCCCGAGGTCGGCCGCAGCGAGCGGGTCATCGCCACCGACGGTTTCCGGTTCGCCGGCCGACTCGGGGCGGGACGTGGCTTTCGGAGACGCCAGCGCGACGTCCACGTCCCGCCAGCCGAGGTCGCGCAGGTACACGAGGAGGTCGCGGCGGCTCATGGGCGGCGCGACGCCACCGTCTCGCCCGCGAGTGTGAGGAGCAGCTCGCGGGCGAGCGTTTCCTTGTCCTGGGCCACGAACTCCCTGCGGAGCCCGAGGCGCGTCCTCACGACGGCGCGGTTCCGAGCGGACTCCATTCCGAGGCCGGGCTCGTCGATCGGGTTGGCGACCACTGCATCGGCGGCTTTGTCGGCCATCTTCCTGGCGGCGTGGACCTCGAGGTCCACGGCCCGTTCTGCGGCGAAGATCACGAGGTACGGCCTGCCCTGGGCCCTGGGCATCGTCGCGGCGAGGTCGGGCACCGGCTGCAACGCGAGCTGAAACCCGCCCAGTCGGCGGTCGAGCTTCCCGGGTGCCGCTCCCGCCGGCCGGAAGTCGGCCACTGCCGCGGCGTGCCATACGGCGTCTGCCTCGGGCGCTCGCCGGCCGAGCAGGTGGCCCAGGTCCACCGCCGTCTCGAAGCGCTCGGTCGGAACGCCCGGCACCGCGTTCACGCCGGGGCCGGCGAGGAGCCGCACGTCGGCACCGAGGTCGCGCGCGGCCAATGCCAGCGATCTGCCCATACGGCCCGACGAGCGGTTTGTGATCACCCTGACAGCGTCGATCGACTCGCGGGTGGGGCCGGCCGTGACGAGGATCCGGACCCCGGCCAGCGGCCCTCGCGGCGGAAGAGCGGCCAGCGCCACGCCCACGATCTCGTCAACCGGCGCGAGCTTGCCCTCGCCGATCTCGCCCTCCGCCAGGAAGCCGGATACGGGCTGCACGACGATGGTGCCCCGCTGCTCGAGGACCGCAACCGCCTGCACGATCGCGGGCTGACGCCACATCGCGGTGTTCATCGCCGGCGCGATGACGACCCTGCCGCGGTGGGCGAGCGCATAGGTGGTGAGTGCGTCGTCGGCGATGCCGGCGGCCATCTTGGCGATGACGTTCGCGGTGGCCGGGACGACGACGAGCAGATCGCTGCAGCGCCCCAGCGCCACGTGATCGACGCCGGGGTTGGTGGGGGCGCTCCACAGCGAAACCTCGGCGCCCTCGTTCGAGAGCACGGCGAAGGTCCGCGGCGCGACGAACTGCGTTGCGTTGTCAGTGAGGATCGTGTGGACGCGGCAGCCGGCCTTGACGAGCCCGCGCAGCACCTCGACCGCGCGGAACGCCGCGATGCCGCCAGAGACGCCGAGGACAACCCTGCCGCGCACCTACTCCTCGGCGGGCAGTTCCTCGGTCAGGATTTCCTCGACAACTGCCTCCTCGACGACCTCGAGGTTCTCGTCGAACTTGGGCCCCTCGAGCTCTACATCGAGCTCTTCTTCCTCTTCCTCAACCTCCGCCTCGGGCTCCACGATCGGCGGCAGCACCGGAGGCGGCGTCGCGATCAGCGCCGGGATGTGCTCCTCCGTCTCGCGCGCCGTGACTTCCTGCTGGAGGATGGCCTCGTACTCCTCGGCCGTTACTGCTCGCCACGGCACCTTGTTGGCGGCGAGCTCGGCGAGGGCGATCGTCGTCGGCTTAACGTCGCGGCCCGTGATCCGCGGTCGCGCCCCCGCGATCAGCTGCTCCGCCCGCTTTGCGGCGATCAGGATATGGCGAAACGTGCTCTCGACTCCCTGTGGCAACTCCAACATCACTCCTCCTTCTTTACGGCGCGCTCGAAACCGTCGAGGATCATCTGGACCCTGGCGCGCACCCGGAACGGCCGCATCCTCGCGGCCGCGACGATGCTCGCGAGGGCGCGGGTCGCGTCCTCGAGGCGATCGTTGATTATAACGTAGTCGAACTCCGCGTACTCCCTCATCTCTTGGACCGCATTCTTGATGCGGAGGGCGATCGCGGCATCCGAGTCCTGGCGCCGCGCGACCAGCCGCCGCTGCAGCTCGTCGTGAGAGGGTGGGAAGATGAACACCTTCACCACGTCGGGGAGGAAGGCGCGCACCTGACGAGCCCCCTGGACGTCGATATCGAGGAAGACGTCGCACCCCCGCTCCAACCTCCCCTCGACCTCCGCTCGCGAGGTGCCGTACAGGTTGCCGTGCACCTCGGCGAACTCCAGAAACTCGCCCCGCGCGGCCATCGCCTGGAACGCGGGGCGGTCGACGAAGTAGTAGTCGACGCCGTCGCGCTCGCAGGCGCGCGGCGCACGGGTCGTGTGCGAGATCGAGAAGTGGGCCTCGCGCCCCTCCGCCGACAGCTCCTGCATGACCCGGCGGATCAAGGTGGTCTTCCCCCCGCCGGACGGCGACGCCACGATGAAAAGCTCACCCGTGCTCGGTCTCACAACCGCCTTCCCGATGCAGATGATACTCGCCTTGCGCCCCGCCAGGCGGCCGCCGCGATTTGAGGTGCGCCTGGACTCTTCGTGAGGGCTCCGCCGCAACTTCCCCACAACAAATCCAGGCTAGACTTCGCCGGTGGTTTCGCTCCTGCGCACCGTTCGCGATGACCTCGGCTACCTCGGTGTTCGCGCCCTCCTGGGCGGCGCCCGCGTCCTGCCCCTCTCGGTCCTGCGGGCCGTGGGCCGCACGATCGGAAGCGTCGCGCTGGCGTTCCCCGGGCGCGACCTCGCCCGGGCCCGCGACCATCTGGCGAAGGCGTTCCCCGAACGCGACCAGGCCTGGCGAGATGACGTATTGAAGGGGTGCGGGCGCCATCTCGGCACGCTGCTCGGTGAGGTGGCGTGGCTCTGGTCGGCGCCCCCCTCGGCGATCCTGGCCCGCAGCGAGTTCGTCGGCCTCGAGAACCTCACCGGCGGCCTCACGGCCAATCGCGGGGCGGCACTCGTGACCGGGCACTGCGGCAACTGGGAGTGGCTCAACCTCGCTCTCGGCGCCGCCGGCGTCGGGCTGACGGTGGCTGCGCGCGAGCTGCAGGACTCGCGTTTCGACGAGGTGGCCCGTCGCCTTCGAGGTCGGTTCGGCGGCGAGAGTGCCCTGCGTGGCAAGGGGGCGGGGGCGAAGCTCGTCCAGGCGCTGCACCGAGGCAGGGTGATCGGTCTCCTGATCGACCAGGACATCGCGGCGCCCGGGGTGTTCGCGGAGTTCTTCGGCCGGCCAGCGTGGACCCCCATCGGCGCCGCGCTCCTCCCGCTGCGCACCAAATGCCCCGTCGTCACCGGCTTCGCGGCCCGTCAGGCGGGCGGCACGATGCGCCTGGCGTTCGACCCGCCGATCGAGCCCACGCCAGGGGAGGACCTGCAGGCCGAAGCCGCGCGGCTCGCGGCGCTGCTCACCGGGCGGATCGAGCGCCAGGTGCGCGCGTATCCCATGCAATGGGTGTGGATGCACAAGAGGTGGCGCCATCAGCCCGGCAAGGGCGAGACGGTCTGGACCGCGCCCGCCGCCAGGCAGGGCGACGTGCGCTAAGATGCCGCATCGCAATCGGGGACAGGCGTGACATTGCCCGGCCCCCGGTTCATTCGGGAGGTTGTATGAAGGGGATCCTGCTTGGGTGCGTGGTGGTACTGGTCGCTGTGGTTCTGGTGCTCGGCATGGCGGTGGCGGGGAGCTACAACCGCCTCGTCGCCCTCGACGAGGGCGTGAAAAGTGCCTGGGGGCAGGTGGAGAACGTGTACCAGCGACGGGCCGACCTGGTCCCGAACCTGGTCGAGACCGTGAAGGGGGCCGCCGCTTTCGAAAAGGACACGTTCACGGCGGTCACCGAGGCACGCGCGAAGGTGGGTCAGGTCAACTTCGGCAAGGTCCCGGATGCGCAGGAGATGCAGAAGTTCCAGTCGGCCCAGGACGGCCTCTCCTCGGCGCTGTCCCGCCTCCTGGTGGTGGTCGAGAAGTACCCGGACCTCAAAGCCACCCAGAACTTCCGCGATCTCCAGGCGCAGCTCGAGGGCACGGAGAACCGAATCACGGTGGAGCGCAAGCGCTTCAACGATGCCGCACAGGCGTTCAACACGGCGCGGCGGCGCTTCCCGACCGTGATCGTGGCTTCCCTGTTCGGCTTCGCTGAAAAGCCATACTTCCAGGCCGCCGCGGGTTCGGAGAAAGCGCCGCAGGTGAAGTTCTGAGAGACCGGGGTCCGGGGTCCGGGGTCCGCGGCCCGCGCCTGAGGACGACGGCCGGGGCGATCATCACCGCACTCGCTGCGGCCCTCTCATGTGCGCTCGAGGTGCCCCCGACGCCGCGTACGTACCTCACGGACCTTGCGGGCGCAATCCCGGCCGGGCAGGCTTCTGGAATCGACGACCACTTGGAGGCGATCGAGCAGCGTACCGGACACCAAGTGCTCGCCGTTTTCTTCACGTCGCTCGAGGGTGAGCCGCTGGAGGACTTCACCATGCGGTGCGCCGAAGCCTGGAAGGTCGGTCGCAAAGGGATCGACGACGGCATCATCTTCTTCGCTTTCGTACGAGACCACAAGATGCGCCTCGAGGTCGGGTACGGCCTGGAGGAGAAGGTCCCAGACGCGGTCGCCAGGAGGCTGCTCGACGAGACCGTGAAGCCCGAGTTTGCTCGCGGGGACTATGCCGCGGGCGTCGTGGCGCTCGCGGGAGGGCTCGAGAGCGTCTTCCGGGGCGACCCGCTGCCGCAGGCCGCGCGCCGGACCCGGTCGAACCCGCCGTCGATCGGATTGATCGTCCTCATCATCGCGGTACTGCTGCTACGGGTGTTGCTTGGAGGCGGCCGGCGGTATTGGGGAGGCGGGTTCGGCGGGTTCTCAGGAGGGGGGTTCTCAGGCGGGGGCTTCTCGGCCGGAGGCGGCTCGTTCGGCGGGGGAGGGGCGTCCGGTTCGTGGTGAGAGTACGGACACCGGGGCCAGGGCACCGGGAAGAAGAAGGCAAGAGTTACGTTGCGCTGCCGTGCCGGAGGGAATGTGGAAGCTGACCTGATCATCACGGGTGGGACGGTGTTGCCGATGACACCAGGTGCCGCGCCGATCCCCGATGGGGCGGTCGCTGTGCGCTCCGGGTCGATCGTCGCGGTGGGGCCTGCGGCCGAGATCGCGTCCGGCCAGCGGGATGCCGAGGTGCTCGATGCGGACGGCGGTCTGATTCTCCCCGGGTTCGTCAACACCCACACTCATCTCGCGATGACGCTGATCCGCGGCGTGGCCGAAGACCTGCCTCTCAAGGAATGGTTGGAAGATCACATCTGGCCGACCGAGCGGGCACTGATGAACGCCGACACGGTGGCGCTCGGCACCCGGCTGGCTGCGGCGGAGTCGCTGCAGGCCGGGGTAACGTGCGTGTGCGACATGTACTTCCACGCTCAGCGGGTGATCGACGAGGTCGTCAAGGCCGGCCTACGCGCGATCGTTCCGGAATCGCTGATCGACCTTCCGACACCTTCGTGCCCGACCCCGGAGGCGGCCCTCGCGTGCCAGCGCGACCTGCTGGAACGCTACGTGAATCACCCTCTGGTGGTTCCAGCCGTGGCGCCCCACTCCCCCTACATGGTGTCCGCCGCGAATCTGGTCAAGGAGGCCGAACTCGCCGAAGAGTTCGGGGCCCCGCTTATCATCCACCTCGCCGAGACGCGCTGGGAGGTGGAGAAAATCACCGCCGAGAAGGGCGTCTCCCCGGTCGCGTACCTGGCGGACCTGGGGATCCTCTCCGAGCGGACCATCGCCGCACACTGCGTGCACGTCTCGGAGGCCGATCTCGATCTCCTCGGCGAGTTCGAGGTCGGGATCGCGAGCAACCCGGTTTCCAACCTCAAGCTCGCGAGCGGCCTGGCGCCGCTGCCGCAGATGCTGGCCCGCGGTCTCAAGGTCGCGTTCGGCACCGATGGCGCGGCATCGAACAACACGCTCGACCTGTTGCGCGATGCGCAGCTCGCTTCGCTGATCTACAAGGGGATCACCGGCGACCCTACCTGCATCCCTGCACGGACGGTGGTCGAGATGCTGACGATCGGGGGAGCGAGGGTGCTCGGCCTCGCCGAGAAGATCGGCACCCTCGAGCCAGGGAAGCGCGCCGACATAATCTGCGTTGCGCTCGACCGGCCCAGGGCCGTTCCGGCGTATGACCCCTTCTCGCACCTCGTCTACGCGGCTCGGTCTGCGGACGTGACCCACGTCGTCGTGGACGGCCGCATCGTCGTCCGAGGCCGCGAGCTCCAGACCGTCGACGTTCCGGCCCTCCTGGTCGACGTCCGCACGGCGACCGAGACGCTCAGGCAGAGAATCCAGCAATAGCCCGTAAGGCGTGTAGCGTCGCCCACCGGGAAGCACGTCGACAGCCGGCTTGCGGGCGCGCCGACGGTGTCAACGTTTCCTGAGGCGAGATCTCGTGGGGATCAACGTAAAGGAGCCGGGATGGCGCCTACTCGTCGTCCTTGCCGCCGTGGCCTTCCAGCACCTTCCGCACGTGGTCGGCGGAGATCCGGATCTTGACGCGCCCGTCTCCGTTCGGCGCGCGGGCAACCGGTTGCTCCGGGGCGCGCGCGGATTCCGTCGCCGAGACCGGCTCGGGGATGTGCTTGGGCGAGGCCTTCTCGAGGACGGTCGAGACGAGCTGCAACAGCGCCTCTGGCGGTGTTGCCTCGAACTCGAGGCCGGCCCGGTAGAGGAGCACCCTCTGGTCGCGCTCGTCGAGGCCAAACCCCCACGCGCGGCACCGCCGCACCAACCCCCGAACCACCACCTCGCCTCCATCGAGCTGGATGCGTAGGTCGCAAGGCACCTGCGGCCGGAGAATGGCCGCCAGCTCGATCTGGACCCCACGCTCCGACAGATCCACGATCCGCGCGGGCAGGAACGCCTTGACCCGCGCCGAGAGCGGCCTCTTCGGCTCACCTCTGGGGACAGCTCTCCTCTCCGTCATCACGCTCCCACTCTTGCGAACGCTTGCAACACAAATATAGAGGGTCTGCGCCCTTTTGACCAGAAGGCCCAAGAAAAAGCACCCAAAGAAGGAGGCCACCCCGGGAATGTCCGGCGGGCGCACGGTTGTTCTCCCGAATGACGCATGAGACGGAGACTGCGTCTGAAAAGACGATAGTGGTCTCCCTCCAAGGAGGCTGTCAAAATGGCGAAAGCTGTCCTTCCCCCGTTGCCTTACGGCTACAACGCTCTCGAGCCGTGGATCGACGAGCAGACGATGCACCTCCACCACGACAAGCACCATCAGGCCTACCTCGACAACCTGCTCAAGGCGATCACCGGCACGGAGTTCGAGAACGTAGACCCAGCAAAACTCCTGTCCGACCTCGTGAAGATCCCCGAGAAGATCCGCGGCATCGTACGCAACCACGGCGGCGGTTTCGTAAACCACAGCCTGTTCTGGGAGGTCATGGCGCCCAAGGCGGGCGGGACTCCGACCGGCGACCTGGCAAAGGCGCTCGACAAGGCGTTCGGCGGCTTCGAAGCGTTCAAGGAGAAGTTCGCGGCCGCGGCGGCAGGCCAGTTCGGGAGCGGCTGGGCATGGCTGGTCGTGAAGCACGACGGCTCGCTTGCGCTGTACAACCTGCCCAACCAGGACAGCCCGCTCTCCTCCGGAGACCATCCGGTGCTCGGCCTGGACGTGTGGGAGCACGCCTACTACCTCAAGTACCAGAACCGCCGCGCCGAGTACATCGCGAACTGGTGGAACGTCATCAACTGGGACAAGGTGGCAGAACTCTACAAAGCCGCGCGAAAATAGCTGACAGCTCTCCCCCATCCACCCACCCAGTCGACAGTTGACAGTTCCCCCGCCCACCCCAAGTGCCGCTTGGGGTGGGCGCTAGCTGTCGGCTGTCGGCTAGGAGTTGCAGGTCCTTGCCTGTCAACTGTGAACTGTCGACTGTTTTCTCAGGGGCGCGGCAGGTCCTTCGCGGTGCGCCCGACGCAGTCGTACTCGAAGCCCATCGCCCGCATCTTTTCGGGCTCATACACGTTGCGCAGATCGACGACGCGCGCGGTGCGGAGGGTTTGCTTCAGGCGCTCGAGGTCGAGCGAGCGGAACTGGTTCCACTCGGTGAGGACGACGAGGCAGTCCGCACCGACCGCAGCCTCGAACTCGTCGGCGCAATAGACCACGCCGGCAGGCAGCACCTCGCGAGCGGTCTCGGTGGCCGCCGGGTCGAAGACACGGATGGATGCTCCGTCGGCCGCGAGAGCGTGCAGGATCGGGATCGCCGCGGCCTCCCGCATGTCGTCGGTCTCCGGCTTGAACGAAACCCCGAGCACGCCAATCGTCAGGCCCGCAACCGAGCCGCCACACATCGTCTTGACCTTGTCCGCCATTCGCAGCTTGACCCTCTCGTTCACCGCGACCACGGTGTCCACGATGTCGAAGGGCCGCCCAGCCTGGCGGGCGATGTCCGAGAGCGCCTTAGTGTCCTTCGGGAAGCAGGAGCCGCCGTAACCCGGTCCAGGATGGAGGAACTTCGGGCCGATACGACGGTCGAGTCCCATCCCCTTCGCGACGTGGTGGACGTCGGCGCCGAGCAGTTCGCACAGCTCCGCCACCTCGTTTATAAAGGTGATCTTTGTGGCGAGGAAGGCGTTGGAAGCGTATTTGATGAGTTCCGAGGACTCCACATTGGTGATCACGAAAGGCGTCTCGATCAGGTACAGCGGCGCGTAGATGTCCTTCATGATCGCAATCGCCTGCGCATCGCGGGCGCCGATCACGACGCGGTCCGGCCGCATGAAGTCGCCGATCGCCGAGCCCTCCCGCAGGAACTCGGGGTTCGAAACCACCGAAAACGGCTGCGTGCTGTTCCTCTCCTTGATCACCTTCTCGATCAGCTGCCCGGTTCCAATCGGCACCGTTGACTTGGTCACGACGACCTTGTAGCCGTTCATGTGCTCCGCGATCGCTTCGGCGACCTCGACCACGTAGGTCAGGTCCGCCGAGCCGTCCTCCTTGGGCGGAGTTCCAACTGCGATGAAGATCGCGAGCGACTTCTCCACCGCCTCTTTCAGCTCGGTGGTGAAGTGCAGGCGGGCTGCCTTCTCGGTCTTGGCAACGAGCGCGTCGAGACCCGGTTCGTAGATCGGGATCTGGCCCTGCTTGAGCATGTTGATCTTGCGCTCGTCCTTGTCCACGCAGGTCACGTCCATGCCGAAGTCGGCCAGACACGCGCCGGTCACCAGTCCGACGTAGCCACTCCCCACGACCGCGATGTGCATGCTCCCTCCCAGTCAATGCGCCTCAGCGCAGTCGCAAAGTCTAGCCGCGTCCGAGCGATACGGCAAGGCGGCGCCAGAGACAGTTCAGAGTGAAGAGTTGAGAGTGAAGAGTTCAGGACAAGCCAAGCAGAGGGGCATTGGTGCAGAGGAGCTGAGGAGCGCCAACGGTTCACGGGTTCGGCAGGAAGAGGTGAAAGGCAAAACGTCAAACGAAAGACGAACACTGGAAACGTAAAGGCAGGAAGGTACCAGCTCGCGTCTTCCCTTTGACCTCTTGCCTTTCCCCTTTCTCCTATCTCTTCTCCCCTCCCTGGACGTGGCTCGCGGCTGGACCAAGGCAGGGCTTCGCAGCGCGGCGGGTGGCCGCGCCGCCGAGATTGGGCCGGATGCTGGGCGCGCGAGCCCGTCGCGCCGGAGTGTAGCCGGAGGCTACATGAGGACGCGAACGGGCGAGCGCAACGACGCAGACGGTCCGATATCGGCGGCGCCTTCTCAGGGCCGGAGGTAGCGCTCGAAGTGCTCGGCGACTCGGCGGTACAGGTGCGCGCGGGCGTCCTTGCCCAGGATGGAGTGGTTCTTGTTGGGATACAACTGGAGGTCGTATGGCTTGCCCGCCCTGTACAGCCTGTCCACGAAGGCGAGGGTGTTGCCCCAGTGCACGTTGTCGTCGCCGGTCCCGTGGAGAAGCAGCAGAGCGTCCGCGAGCTTGTCGGCCTGGTTTACGGGCGACGAGTCCCGGTACCCGGCCTCGTTGTCCGCTGGCAGCTTCAGGTAGCGCTCCGTGTAGATCGAGTCGTACCGGCGCCAGTCTGTCACCGGGGCCACCGCTGCGCCGGCCCTGAAAACCCCGGGCGCGTTGGTGAGCGCGTAGCAGGTCATGAAGCCGCCGTACGACCACCCCCAGATGCCGATCCTCGATGCGTCGACGTACGGCAGCGTCTTCAGGTACCCGACCCCGGCGAGCTGGTCCTCGAGCTCCACCTTGCCCAGCCGGCCCAGGAGTGCGCGCTCGAAATCCCGGCCGCGCGCGGACGAGCCGCGGTTGTCCACGGAAAACACCAGGAACCCGCGGCTCGCCAGGTAGTGGTGGAACAACTGCGTCTGCCTCCCCCACCCGTTCCGGACGACCTGGGCGTGCGGCCCACCGTAGACGTACACGACGACGGGGTACTTCCTCGCCGGATCGAAGCCGGCGGGCTTGAGCAGGGACGCCTGGAGCATGGCTCCGCCGGGCCTCGCAATCGTCAGGAACTCGATCGTCCCGAGCACATAGTCGCCGAGCGAAGGCGGCTGGACCGGGGCCACTGCGCGCAGCACCCGGCCCTCCCTGTCGAGCACCCGCATCGTCGGGGCGTGCGAAGCGTCCGAGAAGGTATCGAGGATGAACTTGACTCCCGGGGCGACGTCGACACGGTGGGTACCGGCTTCCCTCGTGAGGCGGGCAAACCCGCTGCCGTCGGGGCGGACCCGGTAGAGCTGATCTTCCAGCGGCCCGGCTTCGTTGGCGGTGAAGTAGATCCAGCCGCCCGGCTCATCGACCGCGGCGACGGACGCGATCTCCCAAGGCCCGCTCGTGATTGCGCGCGGCGTGCCGTCGGCCGCGTAGGCGACCAGGTGTCGGAACCCCCCCGCCTCCGAGCTCCAGAGCAGCCGCCCGTCGCGGAAGAAGTGCTCGTCGTCGTGGAGGTTGATCCACGCCGCGTCCCTCTCAACGAGGAGCGTCACGGCCTTGCCGGTGGCCACGTCCTCGCGCACCAGCTCGAGGCGGGTCTGCGAACGGTCGAGCAGCTGGTACCACACCGCCGAGCCGTCCGGCGTCCAACCGAGCCGCGGCACGTACTCCGCGTTCCCTCCCGTCCATACGTGATCGCGGTGCGTAAGGCCGCCCTTGGGTGCCTCCACCTGGATCATCGAGAGCCCGACCACAGGGTTCGGGTCGCCGGGCTGCGGGTAGCGCTGCTCGGTCGTGGTCGGGTGGTTCTCGAGGCGGTCTACGATCGGGTACGTTGGCACCTTCGTCTCGTCGAGCGAGAGGGTCGCGATCCAGCGCGAGTCGGGCGACCACGCGTACCCGATCGCCTTCCTCCCGGCCAGCTCCTCCTCGTAGACCCAGTCGAGCTTGCCGTTGAGATGGGCCGAGGAGCCGTCCTCGGTTAGGCGTGCTTCCTTGCCGCTCGCCAGCTCGATCACCCACAGGTCGTTGTCGCGCACGAACGACACCCAGCGCCCGTTGGGCGAGAACTCGGCGAGCTCCTCCTCGGAGGGAGTGGCGGTGAGCCGCCGCACCTGGTTGCCCGGGACGGTTACGACGAAGAGATCGCCGCCGCCCGCCAAGAGCAGGGCGTCGGCCTTGGGCGACCACCGGTACCCTGCGAGCTTCGGCCTGACCGCCTCCTTGCCCTCTCCGACCGCCGGCAGCTCGGCCTCGGCGAGGAGCAGGCGGCGCGCTCCGGACGCCGCATCCTCGAGCCACAGCGTGCTCCGCGCGTTCTTCCCCTCCCCGCTCGTTTCGAGGAACGAGAAGCTCGCTCCGTCGGGCAGCCAGGCGACCTCCTTGGGCAGCGTCCCTTCGAGCGGGGGATCCGCGACGATCCTCTCGATGGTGAGGGGTTGCTGGCCTCCGACGAGCGGGGCCGCGAACAGGATGAGCAGCGAAATCAAACGACGCATGCGCACCTCCCGGGCAGGTCGGGCACGACGTGTCATGATACCCGCGCCTTGACGCCGGCCAGGCTCCACGGCGAGACTGCAGGAGTGCCACGTGCCCTGACAGAGCGATCGTGGTGGTTGGCGCTCGCACTGGCCGCGCTGGCTCCCCGGGCAGCCGGCGCGTTCCTTCGGCGTCCGTGGCACGACGAGTACTTCACCGCCTGGGCTTCGAAGCTCCCTCTCGCCGATCTGGTGGCCGCGCTGCGCCTCGACTCGGGCCCTCCGCTGCCGTACCTTCTTGTGAAGTTGTTCGCCAGTGTCGGAAGCGACCCGATCGCCGCGGCGCGCGCGATCTCGGTCGCGGCGGGGACCGCGGCGGTGCTCATCGCAGCCCTCGCATCCCGCCGGGCGTTCGGCGATCGAGCCGGTTGGTGGACCGGTGCGCTGCTTGCGGTCCACCCGCTCGCGGTGGCGTGGTCGTGCGAGGGGCGTGCGTACGCCCTGGTGCTGCTCGCCGCTGCCTGGGCGTGGGAGAGGATGGAAGCGATGTCCAGTAACGGGCGCGGCGCCGTGGGCCTCGCCTTCGCGGTGGCGCTCGCGTGCTGGAGCCACGGTCTCGGCATGCTCCTGGCGGCCGTCCTTGCCGCCGCCGCGCTGACCCTCCGGCCGCCCGTTCGCGGGCGAGCGCTCAGCGCCGTCGGCGTAGGCATCGCGAGTCACCTGCCGTGGCTGCCTATCGCGCTGCACCAGCCACCCGCCGCCGTTGCCTGGATGTCGGTGTCGTGGCAAGCGATGCCGATTCCCGACCGCGTGACCGCCCCGCTCCGGATGCTCTCGCCGCTCGCGGACTTCGCCACGGCCCTCGATCTGCCCTCGTCGACTGGTGTTCTCGAGGTGGCCGCCGCGATGGCGCTCATCGTCCTCGTGGTCGCGGGCTGCCTAACGCGGGGCGCCTTCCGGTTCGCGATCGGGTTCATCCTGCCCACGGCTGCGCTCGGCGCTCTCGCCGCCCTGGGCGTTCCAGCCTTCTACCCCGGCCGGGGCGAGGTCCTTGCGATGGTCCCGCTCCTTGCGCTCGTCGGCGCTGCCGCCGGGTCGAGGCGACCCGCCGCGCTGGCGGGGCTCGCCCTTGTGTGCGCCGGAGCGGTGACCGTGGCCCGCGCCGAGGCCGCCTGGGCCCACGCGCCGGCCCGCGGCGAGCAGCGGATCGCCGAGACATTGCGGCAATCGATGCCACACGGCGGTCTCGTGGTGATCTCCGGCTACGGGCGGCTCGGCATCGAGTACCACCTCGGATCGGCTGCGAGCGGGTTCGAGTTGGTCAACTACCCAGCCGAAGCTGCCCGTCACCCGGGTTGGTACGACCCGTTCGTAGACCGGCCCGCGTCGGACGAACTCAACCAACTCAGACAGCGCGCGTCTTCCGTCCGGATTCCGGTTGCCGAGGTTGTGTCGCGAGGACTTCCTACCACGACCGATCTCAGCCGCCTCGCCTCGAGCCTCGGGCTTCGGCCTGCGCTCGACGTCGAGGACAGCATCGTGTTCGTCTCTCCCGGTGGCTCCGCTCTGCCTTTGCGCCCTTAGAGATCCCGCACCGTCAGGGGCGGGCGGCGGCGGCGGAGCCACGACAGCCCGAGTATGCCAGCGACCGCGGTGAGCGAGAGCGCGAGCCCGGCCACGTCCTCCGGCAGCAGCGACTGCCGCGCAACGATGCGATGCTGTCCCGGAGCAACCGACACGCTGACCAGCCCGTCCACATTCGACCACCCGGCCGGGCGACCGTCAATTTCAACGTTCCAGCCGTCGTCGGCGAGCAGCGGGATGCTCAGGATGCCGCCCGAGGAGGGGTTGGCGGTCATTACAACCCGATCGGGCCTGGCCGGCTCCTCCGAGCGCACCTCCTGGCGCGCGCGGCCGCCGGCGCCGAGCGCGCGCTGGAAGTCGACCCCGCGCGGCAGGTAGGCCGGCAGCGAGGGCAGGATCGGGGGCACGCCGAACCGGGCCGCGGCACGAGCCACGACCGGCCCCGGGTCGGAGGGCCGCATCGGCGGACCGTCCGCCAGGCGCCACCGGAAAGCGACCGGAACGGCGAGGGGGAGAACGAACGCCACAAGGCCGACGACTCGCACTACCTTGCGGTTCCCCCCGGCCAGCGTCATCAGCCCGATACACCCTGCCACGCCGAGCCAGCGCCACGGAAACTGCAAGAAAGCCAAGCCCGGGACCCGGCCGTAGAGCCAACCCAGAAGCGGCGTGGCGAGCGCCAGGGCGACGAGTCCGGCACCCGCGAGCAGGCGAGACTCACGGGAAGCCGTTGCCGCCGCGAGCACCAGCAGAACAGCTATGGCTGCGAGAGCCAGATTGAGGTGGCCAGCCAGCACCGCATCGGCGCCGACGCCGCCAGGCAGCAGGTTGTCCTGCCAGCGGTACCCTGCGCCGACCAGATTCTCGCCCTGGAGACGCCACACGCTTCCGACGTTGGGCAGCCACGAAGCGGCGGCAAGGCACAGCCCGATCCCGCCGGCAAGCAGGAGCGAGCCCGAGCGGCCGCCGCGGCCTCTCGCAATGTGGCACAGCGCCGCGACCGCCCCGGCCATGACCGCGACAGGGAGTTGGGTCGCGAGCATCAACGCCAGGAAGACAGCACCTCGCACGACGCTCCGGCGGTCGCGCGGCTCCGGCGGGAGCAGGGCCTCGAGAGCCAGGGGAAGCGCCGCTAGCGCGATCGCTTCCGCAAGCGCCGCTCTTTCGTGAAGCGCCACCACGAGGTACGGCGCCGCCGCCCATGTTGCCGACACGGCAAGGGCGAACGACAGCCCAATACCACGGCGGCGCAATGCGAACATCATCGCGAGCCCTGCGACGACCGGGATTAGGGCCGTCGCGACGGAGATCGCGCAGATTCCGTCGCCGGTCGTCGCCGCCAACAGGCCGTGCACCACGAGCGGTATCAGCGGGTACGCGCGCGGCTCCGGGCCGCCCAGGCCTCCATTGAGATCCGGATACCACCGGGGATACGGCACGCCGAGGAGCCAGCAGCGCGCCTCCTGCTGGGCGCGCATCGCGTGGTAGTAGGCGTCATCGCCACCCGGAGCGCCGGAGAGGAGAGGGAAGCCACCGACAAGCAGGCCCCAGGCAACCAGGCCGGCCCCGGCGAGGCGCACGGCCCGGCCCGCGTCACGCGAGGCGGTTCGCGCTGAACCAGTCGACAAAGCCGCGGACTCCTTTCCCGAACGGGACACAGCAGCCTTTGAAATCGTCGAAACAGGCGACGCCCGCGCCGCGTTCGGGTAGCGACGCCCAAGCGTATGGACCGATGGAAGCGGCGCCACCCACGAGGATCGTTCCCATCACTCACTCCTTGGGAGCGGGCGTGGCGGGAGCTGCGACCGTCGGAGTCGGAGGCGCCACCTGCTCGCCTCTCGACCGCCGGTTGCGCACGTACCACGTCGAGAGCTTGGAGTCCTGCACGCCCCGAACCACATTTTCGAGGTCGCGGACCAGCCCGGGGTCGTTGATCAGCTGAGCGGCGCTCCCCTGACCGTGATCCAGCTTTTCCGCGACTTGACGCAACGAGTATGTCATCACCGCGAGGTCGTCGAGGAAGCGTCGCGCGAACTCCTTGTCGTTCATGAGGCGCGGCAACGTCCCGTCCCCTTCGGTGACCTCCTTTGCGGCCACCGTGACTGCGGCCGCGGCCTGGCCAACACCTTCCAGTGCCTGCTGCAGACGTTCCCGACCCTTGGGATCCCGAAGCAGCCCCGCCACCACCGAGTCGTCCCGCGCCAGGTCCCTCGCCAACGCCTGGCCGACCTGGTGGCCCGCGCGAGCCATACCGGCGAGATCCTCGACAAGTTGCGACTCGAGCTTGGGATCGGCGATGAGCTTGCCGAGCGCGCCCTTCCCGGAGCGCAGGCCCTTGAGGAGCCCGTCGGTCTCCTCTAGCACCGAGTTGAGCCGGGCGACGACCTGGTGCCCGGATTCAGGGTTGACGGTCAGTTCCCCGATGATCCCCTGGCCCTGCTCCACCCTGTCGAGAATCCTGCGCAGGGACGAGGAGATCGCCTGCACGTTCGTCATTGCGTCTCCGCCCCGGGAGAGCACCGCGGCGACATCGGTGGGCTCCTCGCTCGGGATCGCGCTGCCGGGCGGAAGGAGCGGCTGCGAGGCGCTGCCCGAGGAGACTTCGAGGTAGCGGTCGCCGAGGAGCCCCAGGGTTCGGATGCGAACCCGGGAGTCGGCGCGGACGCGCTCCGCGAGACGCGCATTGATCCGGAACGTCACGGTGATTTGGCGCTGACTCGGATCGGTCGGGAGTTCCACCTCCTCGACGGCACCCACGACCACTCCATTGAGCCAGACGGACCCGCCCGGGACAAGGCCACCGACGTGCTCAAAGCGTGTCTCGTACCGCTGGTGGCGCTGGAACAGTCCCTGCTTCTTGCCAATCAGCATGATGATGAGTGCGAAGGCCAGGAGCAGACACGCCGTGAACAGGCCTACCCTCAGCCGACGATGCCGATCCGTCTCAAGCATAGACACCTCCTGCGCGCACGAACCGGCCCACGTCGCCCCCCTGCCGTGCCGCGCCTGCCATCGTTCCGGTGAACGTGAACCGCCCGCTGCTCAGGAACGCAACCCGATCGGCGAGCTTGGCGGCCACGGCGATGTCGTGGGTCACCACCAACGAAGTGGCACCCGTGGTGCGGGTGACCTCGCCGATGAGCGCCGTGATCGCCAGCCCGGTCAAGGGGTCGAGGCCGGCAGTGGGCTCATCGTAAAGGATGACCTCGGGGTCGAGTGCGAGGCCGCGCGCCAGTGCGACCCTCTTCCTCATCCCGCCCGAGAGCTCCGAAGGCGCGAGCGTTTCGGTTCCCGCAAGCCCGACCCGCTCCAGCAACACGGCCACGTGCCGGGCGACATCGCTATCCCCAAGGTCCGTGTGCTCTCGCAGTGGAAATGCCACATTCTCCCCGACCGTGAGTGAGTCGAATAGAGCGCACTGCTGGAAGATGTAGCTCACGCGCCGCCGGAGTCCGACCATTTCGTCCTCGGGGAGCTCGGATACGTTGCACCCCAGCACGCTCACACTGCCATGGTCAGGCCGGAGAAGGCCGTTGACGTGTTTGAGGAAGACCGACTTCCCTTCGCCGGAACCGCCGAGGACGACCACCGTCTCACCGCGCAGCACCTCGAGGCTCACGCCGTCGAGCACCGTGTGCGCCCCGAACGACTTCCGGAGCTCGTGAACTTCGACGACGACCGGCCGTGTCTCGCTCATAGCGCCAGGAACAGCTTCGTCAGGAAAAAGTCGAGCACGAGGACCGTGATTGCTACCGCGACAACCGTGTCCGTGGTGGCCTTGCCGACTCCGTCGGCTCCGCCGGTCGCCGAGAGCCCGTTATACGACGCGATCAACCCGATCGCAAAGGCGAAGAAGACGGACTTGCCGATCCCGGAGAGGAAGTCCCCAAACTGCAGGAGCCGGAGCACGTGACTGAAATAGAAGCCGGGCGTCAGGCCCAGCTCCCATGTAGAAATGAGCAACCCGCCGAAGATGCCCGCGATGTCAGCGAACACAACGAGCAGGGGAAGGCCCATCAGGAGCGCCAACATGCGGGGCGCTACGAGCTTCCGCAGCGGATCTGCACCGAGGGATCGCATGGCCTCGACCTGCTCGCTGACCGTCATGCTGCCGAGTTCGGCCGTGATCCCCGAGCCGACACGCCCTCCGACCATCAGCGCCGTCAGTACCGGCCCCAGTTCGCGTATCAGGGACAGCCCTACCACCTCCCCGATGTACAGTTTCGCGCCGAAGGCCGCGAGCGTGTAGGCGGTCTGGAGCGCCAGGACCATTCCAGTGAACAGCGCAATGACGGCGGCGAGGTTCGTTGAGCGCACCCCCATCGCTTCGAGCTGACGTATGATCTCCCGCCCGTCCCACGGCGGCGTGACCAGCCGAGCGGCAACCGCCCGACCCAATAACGCGACGCCCCCGAGGTGGCGAACGCGCCGCCACGTCAGGTCATAGAGCCTCCCGAAGATGCTCACATCATGATGGTATCAGTCGCGGCACGACAATTCTGGCGACGACGACCCGCAGGCAGCTGTGGCGCCCGGCCGGACGTGGTATACGATGAGGCATGGCGCATCCCGAGTACGTGATCTGCATGGAGTGCGAGACTCCGACCTACGTCTTCGAGTGGGGCGACGGCAAGGTTGTGGAAGCGTTGTGCCCAATCTGCGGCAACGACGACGCGACCACGTTTGTCTCCGAGGAAGAGCTCGAGGAGATGGTTGCATCCGAGGATGAGGACGAGGAGTAGCCGGACGCCGTGAAGTCGTACGATCCGACGTGCACTGCTGCGGGGGGGTTCTGATGGTTCAGATCCTCACCGGCCCCCGCCTCGCTCGGGCGCTACGCGCCGGTGCTCTGGCAGTGGCACGCGAGCAGGAGACGCTGAACCGCATCAACGTCTTTCCGGTGCCGGACGCCGACACGGGGGCGAACCTCGCGTCGACACTGCGTGCCGCCGCAGCGGCGCTGACGACTCCCACCGAATTCACGGTAGGACAAACGGCTCGAGCGGCTGCCGACGCGGCCCTTGAAGGGGCACGCGGCAACTCGGGCGCGATCCTCGCGCAGTTCCTGCACGGCATGGCGGATTCGATCGGGACCAGGGTGAGTGTCACGACCCGAGAGTTTGCCGCGGCTGTTCGGAGGGGCGCCGATGCGGCGCAGCAGGCACTCGCCCAGCCTGTCGAGGGAACGATCCTGACGGTGCTGCGGACTTGGGCGGCCGCCCTCGAAGAGCAGACCGGCAAGATCCACGACTTCGGCGAACTGCTCGGGAGCGGCCTGGAACATGCGCGTGAGGCCCTGGCCAACACCCCCAAACAGCTCGCCGTTCTCGCCAGGCACGGTGTCGTGGACGCCGGAGCGCAGGGGTTCGTGTATTTTCTCGAAGGGATCTCCAGCTTCTTCCGCGACCGGAGGGCGGCAAGCTGGCGACGCGCCGGGATGTCGCTGGCGCAGCAGACGTCGTTTGTCGCCGCCCACGCCGATCTGGACCTCACCTATCGCTACTGCTCCGAGGGGTTGCTCATCGGCGAGCACCTCGATCGCAAGGCCGTCGCACGAGAGGTGGGCGCGCTCGGTGGCTCGCTCGTCGTTGCGGGAGGCGGGTCACGCCTGCGAGTGCACCTCCATACCAACGAACCGCAGCGGCTGTTCGCCAAGCTCGCCGAATTGGGTACGGTGCATCACACCAAGATCGACGACATGGTGCTCCAGCAGCTCGCCGCGCGCGGAGCCACGCTGGCGGTGGTCACGGATTCATCCTGTGACATGCCGGAAGCGAAGGCTCACGCCGCCGGGCTGGTCCGCGTGCCGCTCTCCATCTCTTTCGGCGACGATACTTTCCTCGACGGCGTGGACATCACGCCGCCCCAGTTCTACCAGCGCCTGGCTGTCAGCCTGGTCTTGCCCAGGACCTCCCAGCCCGCCGTCGGTGATTTCCGGGCGACGTTCAAACGCCTGCTCGAGAATCACGAGGGCGTCATCTCGCTGCACCTCTCGGCGGCCCTTTCGGGCACCTACCAGGCCGCGCTGGCTGCCGCCAGGCAGGTGGACTCAAGCCGCATCAGGGTCGTGGACACTCGCCAGATCTCGGTCGCCCTCGGCTTGGTCGCCGAGGCCGTCGGGGAGGCGATCGCTGCCGGCAAGGACCTCGACGGGGCCGTCGCCGTCGCCGAACAAGTGAGCCGCGAAACCCAACTCTTCGCCTCGTTTGCCTCCCTCGACCTGGCGGTTCGCGGCGGGCGAGTTTCGGCCGCTCAAGCCCGGGTGGCGACCCTATTCGGCCTCAATCCCGTCATCACCATAGGAGAGGACGGCACGGCCGCCCCGGCGGGCGTGTACTTCGGATTCGCGGCCTCTCTCCGGGGAATCGTCAAACGCGTCCGGCGTTTCGCCGGGGGTCGGCCGGTGCGCATCATGGTTGCGCATGCGAGCGCGGTCGGGGCGGCAGAATACGTCGCCGAGCGGTTATGTTCCCGCTTCGGGGTGTCCGAGATCCCGATCGTCAACCTCACTGCCGTCCTGGCCGCCCACGTCGGCCCAGGGGCTGTTGGCGTGGGGGTACGCAGGATGGAGGAGGTCTGATGTTCTTGCAAGCCGAGAGAGTGCCAGCTAAATTCTACGGAAGGCCAGCGGCCCACATGGGAAGGCCGGCGACGGAGGAATGAATGGCTCGACCCGACTATCTCATCTGCCTCGAGTGTGAATCGGAGGTGGAGGACTTCATCTGGAGGGACGGCGAAATCCGTCGAGCCACCTGCGAGGTGTGCGGCAACGCCGACACTGACGCGTTTTCCCTGCCTGAGGACTACGGTCAAAACATCGACGAAGAAGAGGAAGAGGATACCGAGGACGAGGACGACGAGGAAGCCAAGTACCTCGAAGACTACGACGACGATGACGAAGAAGCAGAAGAGGAATAGCAGGCGGCCTCATAGACGGCTGACAGCTCTCCCCCTCAAGACAGTCGGCAGCTTTCTACCGCACACCCTCCCGGCCGACAGCTCATAGTTCCTCCTCTCACCCGCAGGCCTTGCGACGGGTGGGCTTCCAGGTCTTGGTTCTTGGCTGTGAGTTGGGACCTGTCTGCTGTCTGCTGTCTGCTGTCTGCTGTCTGCTGTCAGCTGTCAGCTGTCGTTCAACGGCCCTGGTCGAGTCGACGCGCGACGGCAAGCAGAGGAGCCATAAGCGAGAGCTCAGCGAAGTCGGGCATCGCCGGCCCTGGCACCAGCAGCAGCCAGGGGAGCCCGGGAGCCTTCATCGCCACGACGGTCTTGCCGCCGATGGTCGTGATGATCTCTTCAGGTGTCGTGGACGTCTCGACTCTTCCGTGCAAAAGACTCTCGCAGGCCGCATTTTCCAGGACCTGGCCGATGTCTCCCTCGGCAGCAACCACCGTGATGTCTCCCAGAGTCTTCTCGAGAACGGCAGCCCCCCGGTGGCCTCGCTGGCTGACGAGCCACTCCACCAGCTCTTCCTGGGCGGAGTGGCCTGCGGCGCTCCAGCGTGACAATAGCCAGCCGATGCTCTCGTGGACAAGCACAGGCGTCTTGTCGCTTGTCGGCGACGCCACCACCGGGTCGTCGGGCGGAGCTTGCGCCTCCGGCGAGGTCACCGCCGTCACCCTCCCCTCGCCCTCGGAGTCGCTGCCAGGTGGGAAAACCTGAGCGATGATCGATGAAAAGCGCAGGAGATCCCCTGCCGCGAGCTCGGTCTCCTTGATGCGTTTCCCGTTGACGAAGGTGCCGTTCGTGCTGCCCAGGTCGAGCACGATGGTCCTGCCATTCCGGCTCGTGAGCAGGGCGTGAGCGCGCGATACGTCCGGCGCGCAAAGGCGCACGGAGCAGTGCGAGGCGACGCCGACCATCAGCTCGGTCCCCTCCTCCAGCGGAAACCGCCGTCCGCTACTGTCGAGCAGGATCAGTTCCAGCATGGCTCCTCCTCGATGCACCTTGAATCGACCCCAGGCGGACCGGATACGATCCACCTTCTCTGAGGGCACGCAGCTTCGCCGGGAGCGTCTTCATCTGCTGCATCGCGTATCCGCGACACTCCTCGAGAGCCGGGACAGCCCGGCACAGGCGGCCGCCCATGAGCCAGGGCTCCAGCAGCGGCTCCCAGGCCCCCTGGGGAGGCGCTTCGCTGACATCCGTGACCATGTCCTCGGCCATGATCCCGTCCGCAACACGGCGGCGCCACACCTGCTTTGTCCCCGGGGTCGTGCTTTTGCCGGCCGATCGCTTGGCCACGCCACGCACCGGCTGTCCGGGTTCTTCCACCGCGACGAGCTTGTAGACGGCCTGGAGCGCCGGGGCGTCGGAGGACGTCACCATCCGGGTCCCTACGCCGAACGAGTCGATCGGGGCGCCCGCCGCCAGGATCGACGCAATGCGATCTTCGTCGAGATCTCCAGTTGCCACGATCCGCACCTGGGGGCGGCCCAAACCGTCGAGCAGGTTGCGGCACGCCTTGGCAAGCCCGACGATCTCGCCGCTGTCGAGCCGGATCGCGAGGAAGCTCAGCTCGGGATCGGCGGCGGCCCGCTTCACCGCCTTGAGAGTTTCGTAGGTATCAACGAGGAGTATCGTCCGGCCTGGGAAAGTCCTAGCGTAGGCGCGGAACGCCTCCTGCTCGCTTCGGAACGCGAGCACAAACGAGTGCGCCATCGTACCCGATGACGGTATTCCGAGACGGCAGGCAGCCCAGACGTTGGAGGTCCCGTCAAGCCCGGCGAGGTACGCCGAGCGTGCCGCCCAACATGCAGCCTGGGGCCCATGGGCCCTGCGGGAGCCAAAGTCCACCACGGTGCGATCGCCTGCCGCAAACCGGACGCGGGCGGCCTTCGAGGCCACCAGCGTCGCGAACGAGATCGCCGCGAGCAGGTAGGTCTCGACGAGTTGGGCCTGTTCGATCGGTGCCTCGACGCGCAGCACAGGCTCCCCGGCGAACACCGGGGTTCCTTCGCGCACCGCCCACACGTCGCCGGTGAAATGGAGGCGTTGCAGGTCCTCGAAGAAACCGTCCGACAGCCCGCGAAACGCCTCGATGCGGCGGAGGGCCGCGACTTGCTCCTCGCAGAAGTGCAAACCGAGCAAGTACGCCAGAGCCGGTTCGAGACCCGCGGCAAGGAGGAAATTGCGCCCTGGGGGAAGCTCCCTGAACCACAATTCGAAGGCACCTCGCACGCCGGACCGGTGCTCCCTGTACGCAGCCAACATGGTGAGCTGGTACAGGTCAGTGATGAGCCCCAGTTCGTCTTCACGAGGCAGCAGAGGATCCGGAGTTCTCATGGTTCTCCTACCGAGCGTAACACGGTCAGCGGGGGTGCGAAAGGCTCTCCGACAGGCTCTCCGAAGGGGCCGTCATCGGTGCAATGCAGAGGTGGCCGGCAAGTTCCTCCCGGTGCGCCTGCGCGCGCTACGACGACGAGATCACCGTCTGGGTCCGCGTGGGCGAGGTCGTGAGCCGCTGGGTCGTGTTCGAGTACCGCGTCGAGGGTCCGGCCCGGACCGTCCTGGCCGAAGGAGAAACTCGGCACGTCGTGGTGAGGAAGATAACCGAGCGACCGACCGTCATCCCCACCGAGCTTCGGAACCCGCTACAGCGGCGCCCGGGCTAGGAGCCTGTCCGAGTGAGCGGGTGCGGTCGCCCCATTGCCGGGACAGGCTCCTAGCTCTCCGGCTCGGCCGGCAGGCCAACCAGCGGGAAAACTCGCTCTGAGTACGCGCCCACCCACAGAACCAGAGGGAGCGCGAAGGTCACCGGGATGTTGAAGAAGTACCGCAGGGTGCCGTATACGTTGCGGGCAACGTCCGAGTAGTTCGCGCGGCTCCACGGTCCCATCGAAAGTGCCTCCAGGGCCTTCATCTCCCACACGAGGCCCAGCGCGTGCGAGAGCGCGAGCAGGCCGAGCGCCGCGAGGAGCCTGCGCCAGAGGCCCCCGGCCAGGGGCCGGGGCAGCGCCAGCACGAGTGCCAGGAATGGCACCAGGTTGAAGTGAATCTGCGTCATCGGGACCTTCAGCCAGTCCGAGTTAGAGCGCATGTCGGACCTGCCGAGGAGCGCGTCGTTGTCGCGCAGGACGACCATCGAGGCCGCTGGGTGCTCTCCGAAGCGAGCGATTGCCTGGGCAACGTCGCACAGGGCGGGGTTGTAGACCGGCCGGGCCACCGCCCAGATCACGACCGCCGCCACGAGCGCCACGGGCAATCGCTTCAGGAAGGCGCGAAGGTCAGTGGTCGATCTTCTCGAAGGCATACCGCCGCACCCAAACCAGCCACAGAACAACGCCGAACACGATGACGAGAGACTGCCAGACGAGCACGTGCGACACGTTGAACCACTGCGGCCGCAGGATGCCGACGTAGAAGAGGGAGACCACCCGGACGACGTTGAAGATCTGGATGGCGACGAATCCCAGCACCACGCCGAGGAGCTTGCTGCGCCACGGTGCGGGGAAGGCAAGAACCGCGGAAACGAAGATCAGGATTGCCTCCAGGCCGTTGCACCCGTTGAAGATCGTAACCGAGAACCGGCGTGAGGTCAGGACCTGGCCAACGACCTTCGAATCTTCCCCAAAGAGGTTGAGCACCACCCTCGACTCGTGGGCGACGAACGTCGTGTAGGGATTGACGATGTGGTCGTTGACCGGCCGAAGCGCGAGAATGAGGAACCCGAGGCTCAGAACGGCTACGTATCGGGCGACGAAGCGGCCCGCCGGAGTTGCGAGAAAGGTGCGGATCCAGTTCACCGCAGGATTATCCTGGCACGTTGCCTTCCGGTCAACGACCGGACCGACGCCGTGCCGCCGGAGTGGACATCCTGGCGCCCCCTGGGGACGCCTCGGCACAGGCGCACACGTCGGAGCGGACTCGAGAATGGCACGGCTCTTGTAGGATAGACCCTGATATGTTTGGTGTGCCCGATTTCGATCCCTCCCAGGAGCTAGAACTCGAGGAACCTGGCCCATCACGGATCTTCAAGTTCATCGAAGGCAACTCCGAAGAGTTGCCGTGGCCCCTCGGGAAAGACCAGAAGGCCCTCTTCCTCCTGGACGAGCGGGTCTCGCCCCGCCCGATCCGGCTACGCGACCGTTCGCTACTCATTGCGCTGGTGGCCTCGCTGCTCCTCCACATCGTGATCTTCTCGCAGTTGCGGGCCGACAGCTTGATCCAGACGATGCTCGCAGCGAGAAGGCTGCAGGCCATGAGGAACCCCCCCGAAGACAACACGCCCTTCTACGAGATGGTGGATATGCCCAAGCAGCGCGCCGAGAAGCCGTCGCGGCCCAAAGCCCCGGCCTCGGACCTCGAACGCCGAGCGCATGGCGGAGTCGGCGCGCCGGATATCACGCCGGGCTCTCGCGGTAACACACCGGAGTTGCGGCTCGAGCCCCCAGGCAACCAGCGCGCAGGCAAGCCGGCCGGACCTAGCGAAGGGGACCGGGTTGCCGCTCGTGAGGCCGGGCAAGGCGGCAGCCAGAGCGGCCAGGGAGCAGACCTGGGGATCAGGGCAACCGACAAGGGCGCCGGGGCCGTGCTGATCACGCCGACGGCCGGCGGCGGCGCCCAGCAGAGATCGCCGGGGCTCAAGGGCCTCGGCGCATATGGGACGCTGGGCTCGGCCGGCGGAGCGGTCCCTGAACGCAAGGGCGGCCAGGTGGACGTCGGCCCGCTCGCATTCGACACCGAGTGGTACGACTGGGGCCCGTACGCGGCGGAGATGCTGCGCCGCATCCGGTACCACTGGGACATCCCAGAGATCGCCCAGATGGGTGTCCCGGGCGTCGTCCGCATCCACTTCTTCATCGAGCGGGACGGCCGGGTGACGGAGGTCGAAATCCAGAGGGAGTCCGGGCGTCCCCCTATGGACTTCGCGGCGCGGGACGCAATCCAGAACGCCTCACCGCTGCCGCCGCTGCCGGACGATCTGGGCGGCGTGTTTCATGAGGGCGTGACCATCACTTTCTACTACAACACGCCCGTCCCCGAGCGCACCGATCGCGGCTGAGAGACGGTGGCCTGTGGTCAGGGGTCCGAGTAGACAAACAAAGGGGCAGAGGTGCAGGGGAGCAGAGGTGCAAACGACAAACCGTCGGTGTCTCGCTCCTCTGCTCCTC